>ENA-ORSQ01001601-ORSQ01001601.1-human-gut-metagenome-genome-assembly--contig:-NODE-1601-length-11456-cov-3.413385_pt1 | contig 11456 bp, 8 predicted proteins | sample MGYA00241900_ERZ509164 | MGnify/ENA primary metagenome ERZ509164 (study PRJEB26280, sample SAMEA2338807) | human gut metagenome | biome: human gut; feature: human-associated habitat; material: faeces...
CGACCGCGTGCGCCAGGAGCTCACCGAGTACGGCGTCATCCCCGAGGAGTGGGGCGGACAGAACATGTTCGTAAACATCTCGGCCAAGCAGAAGATCGGTATCGACGACCTTCTGGAGACCGTGCTGCTCCAGGCAGACGTGCTCGAGCTCAAGGCTAACCCGGACACCTTTGCCTCCGGCAACGTCCTCGAGGCCAAGCTCGACAAGGGCCGCGGCTCGGTCGCTACCGTGCTCGTGACCCGCGGTACCCTGCACGTGGGCGATACGCTGGTCGCTGGCCTTACCTACGGCCGCGTCCGCGCCATGCTCGACCCCAAGGGTCGCGCCGTCACCGAGGCCGGTCCCTCCGATGCTGTCGAGATCCTGGGTCTGCAGTCCGTGCCCAACGCCGGTGACGAGTTCCGCGTGTTCGAGGACGAGCGCGAGGCTCGTGCCCTTGCCGACGAGCGTTCGCTCAAGGCCCGTATCGAGGAGCAGAGCCGCGTCAAGCACGTCACGCTCGAGAACCTCTTCGAGACCATCGCCGACGCCGAGGTCAAGGAGCTCAACCTGATCATCAAGGCCGACGTCCAGGGCTCTATCGAGGCCCTTCAGGACTCGCTCGACAAGATGGATCAGTCCGAGGTTCGCATCAACACGATCCACTCCGCCGTTGGCGCCATCAACGAGACCGACGTCGTCCTGGCCGACGCCTCCAACGCCATCATCATCGGCTTTGGCGTCCGTCCCGACGGTAAGGCCCGCTCCGCTGCCGAGCGCGAGGGTGTCGAGATCCGTTGCTACGACGTCATCTACAAGTGCCTCGAGGAGCTCGACGCCGCCCGTATCGGCATGCTCAAGCCCACCGAGGTCGAGGTCGCCACGGGTACCGCGACCGTCCTGGACACCTTCAAGGTGCCCAAAGTCGGTATCGCTGCCGGTGTCCGCGTCGAAGAGGGCGAGATCGCCGCGACCGATTCCGTGCGCCTGGTGCGCGACGGCATCGTGGTCTTCAACGGCAAGATCGCCTCGATGCGCCACTACAAGGACGAGGCCAAGAGCCTCAAGAGCGGTTCCGAGGGCGGCATTGGCCTGGAGAACTTCCAGGACATCAAGCCCGGCGACCAGATCGAGGGTTACCGCATCGACCAGGTTGCCCGTACCGAGTAGGGGGTAGCGCTATGAAGCAAACGCAGGCAACCCGCCGTCTGGGCGAGCAGCTTCGCGAGAAGCTTGGTTATATCCTGCTCTTTGAGGTTTCCGATCCGCGTCTCGACCTGGTTACTTTGACCGCGGTCGAGGTCGCGGTGGACCGTTCGTTCGCGCGCGTGTACGTGTCGTGCGATGCGAGTCGCTACGATGAGGTCATGGAGGCGCTCGCAAGCGCCAAGGGCCGTATTCGCAGCCTGTTGGCTCGCTCGCTCGATTGGCGTGTCACGCCCGAGCTCGATTTTCGCATCGATCGCTCGACCGATGAGGCCGAGCGCATCACGCGTGCGCTGGAAAACGTTCCCGCCACGCTTGCGATCGAAAAGGACGAGGACGGCTATCCGATAGCGGATGCCGCCCAGGAGGCAGCTTTAGATGACTAATTCCGCCGACCTCGCCTCGTGCGAGTCTGCAGATATTCAGCGACGCATCCTCGAGCTCATCGAGGGTGCGTCCTCCATTGCGATTTCGGGACACACTTCTCCCGACGGCGACGCCCTGGGCTCCGTATTGGGTCTGGGCCTTTCGCTCATGAAGTTTTTCCCCAACAAGGACATTGCGCTGCTGCTGGCAGACGATGACCCGGTTCCGCGCATCTACCGATTTATGGAAGGCTCCGATCGCCTGGTGCCGGCATCTGTGTACACCGGCAATCCGGACCTGTTCATCTCGGTGGACGTACCGGTCGTCGAGCGTCTCAATAATTCCGCCGAGGTGCTTCGTCGCTCCAAGCATGTGGTGTGTTTCGACCACCATCCGGCGCGCGAGGAGTTTGCCGAGCTCAGCCTGAGGCGCGTCGAAGCTGCAGCCTGCGCCATGATCATTGACCGTTTCTTGGACAATTGTGGCATTGTCGCACGTGATGGCGTTGCGACCTGCCTGCTGTGTGGCTTGGTTACCGATACCGGCCGTTTTCAGTACCAAAACGCCGATGCCGCCGCGTTCCATGCGGCCTCGCGTCTGGTTGCCCACGGTGCCGATCCGGCGCGTGTGGCACTCGAGGTATATCAGAGCATGCGCGTTGAGTTTTTGCACCTCAAGTCCATCGTTATGGGCCGCATCAAGACGGTGGCCCACGGGCGCGTCGCATATAGCTACGCGTACCAGAGTGACCTTGAGGCTTGCGGTGTCACCTCGGATGAGTGCGACGGCCTGGTTGACGTGGTGCGCTCGGTGATGGGCGTAGAGGTCTGTCTGTTCCTGAAGGGTATTGAGGGCGATACCAAGGTGCGCGGCAACCTACGCTCCAAGGGCGACCTCAACGTGTCCGAGATCGCTGCTGCCTTTGGCGGAGGCGGACATCCCGCTGCCGCCGGTTTCTCCAACAACGGAACGATTCTCGAGACGCTCACCGTGGCACTTCCCATGCTGGCCGAGCTGGTGGGGGAGGATCCCGCTTCGGTGACCGTCGAGCTTTAACTTTTTGGATGGTACATGGCTCGTCGTACGCCTTCACAACTGAATATGCTGCTCGCCGTCGATAAGCCGGTGGGATGCACGTCCCACGATGTGGTCTCGCAATGCCGACGCGCCCTCCATGAGCGGCGCGTCGGCCATGCCGGCACGCTCGACCCCATGGCATCGGGTGTCATGGTGGTGGGCGTGGGCCAGGCCACCCGTCTGCTGGGTATGCTAACCCTCGATACCAAAAGCTATGTCGCCGACATTTCGTTTGGTGCCGAGACCAATACCGATGATGCGGAGGGCGAGGCGGTCCGCACTGTGGCTGTTGCCAACGAGCTCCGCGATCCTGCCTATGCCCGTGAGCACTTGGCCGCCATGTTGGGTCCGCAGATGCAGGTGCCGCCGGCGTTTTCGGCTATCTCGGTCAATGGCGTTCGCGCCTACAAGTCTGCTCGCGAGGGCAATGCGGTGGGCCTACCTCCGCGCCCCGTCGAGGTCTATGCCGCCGACCTGATCGCCGTGGGCGGCGAGGGTGATTCGTGTGTGTGGACCGTGGCGTTCTCAGTGAGCAAGGGCACCTATATCCGTGCGCTCGCTCGCGACCTGGGCCGTGCTTGCGATAGCGCCGCGCATATTTCCGCGCTGCGCCGCACGGCCTCCGGTGTTGTTTCCATTGGCGCTTGTCATGCGGTGGAGGAGCTTTCTCCCGAGTCCGCGGCTGGCTTTGCCCTGGATCCCATTGCGGCCTTGGGCGCCACGCGTGTTGACTTGCCGGGCAATCTTGCCGACGACCTGCTCTGCGGCCGACGCATTCCCGTTGAGCGTGCGCTTGTCGATTTCGATGCCTCGAAGGCGCCGTTTGCGCTGGTGCTCGATGGGGGACTCAAGGCGCTCGCCCGCATTGAGAGTGGCCGCTTTGTCATGGAGCACGTGTTTCCGCAGGCAATCGGCGGTGTTCGATGATGTTGTCCGCTCGCGAGCTCGCGCGTATCTTTTTCGCGGGCGAGTCGGACGAGGCTCGCATCGTTACTGCCGATACGTTTGATGAGTGTGAGCACTTGGGTGCCGCATCGATTGCCATCGGCGTGTTCGACGGCGTTCACCGTGGACACCAGGAACTCATCGAAGCGCTTGTCCGTGATGCCCGTGCCCATGGTTGTAAGGCGGTCGTGGTTACCTTCGATCCCGACCCGGACGTTGTGGTGAGCCCTTCGCCCGCTCAAAAATTGATGACGACGGCCGACCGTCTGCATGCCCTGGCTCAAACCGGGGTCGATGCGGTGGTGGCCGTTCCCTTTACGCCTGAGGTTGCGGCGCTTGACCATGTTGATTTTCTCTCGCTGGTGTCGCGTCTGGTCGACATTCGATCGATTCGCGTTGGCAGTGACTTTAGGCTGGGTCGTGGCGGTGCTTCTGGTGTTGCCGAGATGCGCGCTTGGGGTTCCGAGCACGGCGTTGACGTGTATGGTCACGACCTGCTTTGCGAGGGCGGTGAGGCCATTTGCGCCACGCGCATTCGTCATGAGTTGGGACAGGGCCATGTGGAGCTTGCTGCTGAGTTACTCGGCCGTCCGTATATGGTGCGTGGCGGTGTTATTCGCGGCCGTCACGAGGGTTCTGGCATGGGCTTTCCCACGGCAAACCTACAAGTTCCCGATGGTATTCAGGTGCCTGCGGACGGCGTGTATGAGGGTCTGGTGCTGGTCGATGACACCGTGTGGCCCGCTGCCGTGAACGTCGGCCTGCCGCCAACGTATGCCGACGATGCGGCATCTGCGCATCTCGAGGCTAATTTAATTGGTTATACGGGCGACCTCTATGGCGCTTCCGTTTCGCTGGCGTTTACGCGCTGGCTACGTCCCTCGCGTCTGTTCGATTCCCTGGATGAGTTGATCGCGACCGTCGAGGGTAATATCGAAGATATTCGTCACAACTTGGGTGAGCAGGGGGTGAGCATCCGTGATTAGCGATGAAGAAAAAGACCAGGTACGCGCTGCGTCCGATTTGGTCGCCATCGTGCAGGAAACGGTTGAGCTCAAGCCCCGCGGCCATGAGTTTTGGGGCTGCTGCCCCTTTCATGGCGAAAAGACTCCGTCCTTCCACATTATTCCCGCCACGCAGGTGTGGCATTGCTTTGGCTGTGGCGAGGGTGGCGACGTCTTCACCTATATCATGAAGCGCGAGAACCTGAGCTTCCCCGAGTCAATCCGTTATTTGGCCGATCGCGCGGGTATTGAGCTGCATGACACCGGAGATCGCCGTGAGCGCGGCACCAAGCGTGCCCGCATCTACGATCTGTGCGCCGAGACGGCCCAGTTCTACCACACCATGCTTATGCGCGGTAAGGACGGCCGTCCGCGCGAGTATTTTGCCAGCCGCGGCATGGGCGGCGACGTCTGCCGCCGCTACTGCCTGGGCTTTGCGCCGGGCCGCAACGCGCTGGTGGCTCATCTGTCGCAGGCGGGCTTTACTCCGCAGGAGATGATCGACGCCAACGTGGCTGTGAGTCGCGGGCGCGGGCAGCTTGCCGACCGCTTCTACGACCGCGTGATGTTTCCCATCTTTGATGAGCAGGGTCACAACATCGCCTTTGGCGGTCGCATCATGGGAGACGGCCAACCCAAGTACCTTAATACCGCCGAGACGAGCGTGTTCCATAAAAAGCGAAACCTCTACGGCTTTAATTGGGCCAAGGAGTATATCGTCGCGCAGGATACCGCCATCGTGGTGGAGGGATATACCGACTGCATCGCCTGCTGGGAGGCGGGGATTAAAAACGTTGTTGCTACGCTGGGCACCGCGCTCACGGAGCATCACGTCAAGACGCTCACCCGTTTTGCCAAGCGCATTGTGTATATGTTCGATGGCGACGCCGCCGGTCAAAAGGCCGCCCGTCGCGCGATTCAGTTTATCGAGCAGGATTCGATGGACCTGCGCTGCGTGGTGCTACCCGACGGCAACGATCCCATGGAGTTCATCACGGCGCATGGTGGCGAGGCACTGCAGGCGCGCATCGACGCTGCCGAGCCGCTTATGGACTTTGTTTACCGTTCGCTGCAGGAGTCGAGCGACATCACCACGCCGGGCGGTCGCGCCAAGGCGCTGGAAGATGCGCTGACGCTTATCTATCCGCTGCGCGATAGCTATATGATCGACACGTACTTTATCCAGATTGCCGATCTGCTGGGTTTGGATCTGGAGACGGTGCGCGCGAGTTCGGGTCGCGTGTTTCGCGACGTCGCCAAGCGCGAGGATGCGGAGCGCCGCCGCGAGCAAAACTATGAACGCCAGCGAGCACAGCCTGAGCGGTCCGGTAGCGCGGGCGGTCGGGCATCGGGTTCTCGCGATGCCGGCCGTGGTGCTTGGGCATCGGGCGCGACGCCGGCAGTTGCGGCGCCGGTCGAGGAAGAGCCGTACGACTATGTCCCGCTCGATGCCTACGGTGCCGCGCCCGTGGAGGTCGTCGACGATCTTCCGCCGATCGATGTGCCTGGTGGTATGGGCGCTGTGCCTGTGGCTGATGGTTCGAACGCACCGGCTGCGGCGCCGCCGATGGTTCTTACCGATCTTGAGCGCAAGTCCTTGGCAGGGGAGCGCGAGCTGCTGACCATGCTCACGAGCTACCCCGACCTGTTCCGCACGTATGCCGACCGCATCTGCTCCATCGAGTGGGTTGACCCACGTCACGAGTCCATCGCATGGGCCGTTCTGGCAACGCCGCCGGGAACCGATCCTGCAGCCTGCATGGATGCGGCGCGCTCGGTGTGTCCCGAGGCGGCAACGCTTGTGAGTGCCGGGCGCATCTCGGCGACGAGCAAACACCCTACCGAGACGAACATCGTGTTTATGCTCGATACGCTCGAGCTCTACACCATCAAACGCCGCATGCGTGCCGCACAGGCCAAGCTGCGCCAGGACCGTTCGCTCGATGATGGGGCCCGTCGCGCGCTAACCATGCAGGCCGCGCAGGATTCGCAGCGTCAACGCGAGCTGCAAAAGTCGATCGGCGGCGTGGCGGACCCGTTCCGTTTGATCGGTCTGGAGGCCACAGGCACCGAACAGGCCTAGATGTTGTGGTCAACCAGCGTATTCTCGCCTATATCCAGCCCTCTTTTTGGGTATAGACGGCAATGTGTGTGCTAAAGTATTGAGTCCTGTGGACTATGAAGGGAGAATCTGTGCCAAAAAAGACTGAGAGCACGGGTACTGGGCTGGAATCCTACGTTGCAAAGCTCATGGGCAACGGCTCAAACAGGACTTCGGTAACCGAGGACGAGATTCAGGTCGCCCTGAAGGATATCGATGTTTCTGACGAGCAGCTCAACGCGGTGTATTCCGCGCTGCGCAACAGCGGCATCCAGATTATCTCCGCGAGCGGTAACGACGACGCCCCCATGGACGTCGACGATGACGATAACGAGACCGATACCGACGATTTCGATGACGACGACGAGCACGATTCCGGCTCGCTCGACGATCACGAACTCAAGATGGCCCGTCAGGCCGACGCCGAGATGGGTTCTTCCAAGAGCAAGAAGAAGCGCACCGTGCGCACGTCCCGTTCACGCTCCCGCGTGCGTGGCATCGATGCCTCCACGGTGATGCTGACCGGCGATCCGGTCCGTATGTACCTCAAGGAGATCGGCAAGGTCGACCTGTTGACCGCCTCCGAAGAGGTCGATCTGGCTATGAAGATCGAGGCCGGTCTTGAGGCCACCGAGAAGCTCGAGGCTGCCGATGCTGGTGAGCTCGAACTCACGCGTGCCGAGATGCGTCGTCTTACGCGCATTGAGAACGTGGGCCTCGAAGCCAAGCAGGCGCTCATCAGCGCAAACCTGCGTCTGGTCGTCTCCATCGCTAAGCGCTATGTCGGACGCGGCATGCTGTTCCTGGACTTGATCCAGGAGGGCAACCTCGGTCTGATCCGCGCCGTCGAGAAGTTCGACTACCAGAAGGGCTTTAAGTTCTCCACGTACGCCACGTGGTGGATCCGTCAGGCCATCACGCGCGCTATCGCCGACCAGGCCCGTACCATCCGTATTCCCGTGCACATGGTCGAGACCATCAACAAACTCGTCCGCGTGCAGCGCCAGCTTCTTCAGGACCTTGGTCGCGACCCGACCCCCGAGGAGATCGGTGCCGAAATGGACATGAGCGCCGACCGCGTCCGCGAGATCCAGAAGATCTCGCAGGAGCCCGTGTCGCTCGAGACCCCCATCGGCGAGGAAGAGGATTCCCAGCTGGGCGACTTCATCGAGGACTCCCAGGCCATCGTTCCGCCCGATGCGGCCAGCTTCTCCATGCTGCAGGAGCAGCTCACCCAGGTGCTCGACTCGCTTGCCGATCGTGAGCGCAAGGTTATCGAGTTGCGCTTTGGTCTTGTCGACGGACATCCCCGTACGCTCGAGGAAGTCGGCCGCGAGTTTGGCGTCACGCGCGAGCGCATCCGCCAGATCGAGTCCAAGACCCTGGCCAAGCTCCGCCATCCCAGCCGTAGCAGCAAGCTCAAAGACTATATCGAGAGCTAGTCAAGCAAGAAGCGCCCTCAAGCACATCTGCTTGGGGGCGCTTTCATGTAGTCGTTGGGGACGTTCTTGAATGACTAGTCGTTTAAGAACGTCCCCAATGACTGGGTCGGAAAATTTCTAAAAAAAGTTCTTGCCCTAAGCTGATTCGTCCGTATAATAAACTTCGTTGCTTGAGAGCACGCACCTATTCCTCGGTAGCTCAATGGTAGAGCACGCGGCTGTTAACCGCGCTGTTGTAGGTTCGAGTCCTACCCGGGGAGCCAGGTTGTAAAACCCGTCGCTTATGCGGCGGGTTTTTTCATGTCGCGATCGCTTGGCGCGAACGTTACCGTATCAACATTTCGTGTCGAGGATGTAATCCCGAGGCCCGCCACCTCAACATGGCGCGGTCGTTGTAGAATATTGCAATGATTGCTCCCACGACATGGTGCCGCGAGCACCAAGAAAAGGAGATTCTTGTGTCTGAGACCATTAACGGCAGCCTGAGCGTCTCGAGCGACGTTATTGCCGATATTGCCGGTTATGCCGCGATGACGTGCTATGGCGTCGTCGGTATGGCCGAGCAGCTCCAGGGCGCCGAGAGCGTGCGCCTGCTTGCCGGTCAGCGCCTCCGCAAGGGCGTGCTTGTCTCCGCCGACGAGGACGGCCTTACGGTCGATCTTCACGTCGTGCTCGAGAACGGCGTCAACATGAAGTCCGTCTGCCACAATCTTTCGAGCTCCGTTGCCTTCACTTTGCAGGAGATTGCCCAGATCGATCCCGCCAGCCTTAAGATCGGCATCCATATCGACGCGCTCAAGAGCCGTCTGAACTAGCATCCGAAAACGGAGATTCAAATACCCATGATTGCAAAGACCATTCGCACCTGTTTTCCGATCGCTGCGGCTGCCGTTTCCGACAAGGCCGAGGAGATCAACAAGCTCAACGTCTTCCCCGTACCCGACGGCGATACCGGCACCAACATGTCGCTCACGCTCGCCTCGGTGACCAAGGAGCTTTCCGCCCTTCCCGCCGATGCCGACATGGAGGCCATCGCCGGCGCCATCACTCACGGCTCCCTCATGGGCGCCCGCGGTAACTCCGGCGTCATCACGTCGCAGATTCTGCGCGGCGTGGCCGAGGGCCTCGTCTCTGCCGATGAGCCCATCACCTCCGCCAACATCGCTTATGCGTTCCGTCGTGCCGTCAAGGTCGCCTTCCAGGCCGTCCGCAAGCCCATCGAGGGCACGATCCTCACGGTACTGCGCGATGTCTCGACCAAGGCCGACGAGTGCGAGAAGAAGAAGTTCTCGGCCGAGGACGCGCTCGACGCCATCGTCGTCGAGGCATATCAGTCCGTCGCTCGCACGCCCGACCTGCTGCCCGTTCTGAAGGAGAACGGCGTGGTCGACTCCGGAGCCTTTGGCTTTGCCATCTTCCTTGAGAACTTCGTGGCCGCCGCGCTTGGCCGCAGCACCGTTGTCGAGGATTTCTCCGCCACGTTTGATTCCGCTGGCTCTGCCCGCGATGCGGCCCTCGGTCGCGTTGAGATCGAGGCCAATGACGATTGGGAGGGCTCAGAGTTCCGCTACTGCAACGAGTTCCTCTTTAAGGCCGACGCCCCGTTTGACGAGGACGAGTGCCTTAAGTTCCTGGGCTCCATGGGCGACTGCGAGCTGCTCGTGGGCGCCTATCCTGACTACAAGATTCACGTGCACTCCAACACCCCGAACCTGGTGCTCGAGCACATGCTCCAGCTTGGTCAGATCTACGAAGTCTTTATCCACAACATGGAGATGGAGGCCCACGACCGTACTGCCAAGATCCACGAGGACCAGGAGAAGGCCGCCGAGCCCGCGAAGGCCCTGGGCTTTGTCGCCGTTGCCGCTGGGTCCGGCGAGGCTGACATCCTCAAGTCCCTCGGCGTCGACGTGATCGTGTCCGGTGGTCAGACCATGAACCCTTCGACTGCAGACCTGCTGGGCGCCGTCGACCAGGTCAACGCGACCTCGGTCATCATTCTGCCCAACAACGGCAACATCCGCATGGCCGCCGAGGCCGCTGCCTCTGCCTGCACCGACAAGAAGGTCGCCGTCGTTCCCACCAAGACCGTTCCGCAGGCCTTCTCCGCGCTGTTCGCGGTCCTGCCCGATTCCGAGCTTGAGGACGCCGTCGCCGCCATGGTCGACGCCATCAGCGAGGTCCGCGATGGCGAGGTCACCCGCGCCGTGCGCGATTCCAGCGCCTCGGACGGCTCTCCGATTCACTCCGGTGACGTCATGGGCATCATTGCCGGCTCCATCGACGTGGTCGGCTCCGACGTGAAGCAGGTCACGCTCGACTGCATCAACCGCATGCAGGAGGAAGAGGAGGGCGACGCGCTGACGATTCTGGCCGGCGAGGGGCTGTCCGATGAGGCCTTCCAGGAGATCGTCGACGCCATCGAGGAGGCTCAGCCCGATCTGGAGATCGACGCTCATCGTGGCGAGCAGCCGCTCTATCCCGTGATCTTCTCGATCGAGTAGGCTCTGCCTATGTCCGAGCTGTGCTCCGTGCCGCGCGTCTCGGAGCGCTTTGCCCAGAGCAATGCGCTCGACGAGGATATCGCGCGACTCAAATATGTTTCGGGTAAACGTGAGGAGGCCCTTCGCCGTCTGGGAATTCGGACGGTGGGGGACCTCCTTCTCCATATCCCTCATCGATACCTGGACTTTACCCGTTCTTGGTCTATCGAGATGGCGCCCATCGGTACTGTGTGCACCATCATCGCCACGGTCGACCGTATCGTCCAAAAACAGCCGCGTCCGCGCATGCAGGTGACCGAGGTCTCACTCGTTGACGAGACGGGCGTGCTGCAGGTCGCCTTTTTCCGCCAGCCCTGGATTGCCCAGCAGCTTAAGCAGGGCGACCGCCTGGCCGTGATGGGCAAGGTTGAATTTGCCTACGGTTTTAAGCAGATGGCCTCGCCGCACTTTGAAAAGCTCGAGGATGGGCGTGCCGCAGGTACCATCCTGCCGGTCCATTATGTGAGTGACGGCGTGAGCCAGGCGTGGATGCGCCGCATCGTAAGCGGCGCGCTCGAGGTCGTCGGCAATCCCTTCGACCCGATTCCCGCACGCTTGCGCGTCAAGCGCCGCCTGATGAGCAATGCCCGCGCGCTTCGATCGATCCACTTTCCCTCGAGTATGGCTGAGCGGGATATCGCGCGACGTCGCCTTGCTTATGAGGAGTGCCTTTACCTTCAGCTGGCGCTGCGCCTGCGCAACGATGGCGGCCTAGTCGATGTGGTGCCCTATGCCCACACCGCGGGCGAGCACCTGGCCGCACTCAAGCAAGCCCTGCCGTTTTCGCTGAGC
>ENA-ORSQ01001606-ORSQ01001606.1-human-gut-metagenome-genome-assembly--contig:-NODE-1606-length-11427-cov-5.954186_pt1 | contig 11427 bp, 5 predicted proteins | sample MGYA00241900_ERZ509164 | MGnify/ENA primary metagenome ERZ509164 (study PRJEB26280, sample SAMEA2338807) | human gut metagenome | biome: human gut; feature: human-associated habitat; material: faeces...
CGTGGGTAAGGTGGTACGGTCGTTCTCGTTCATAGAACCTCCTATGTAGGACAAAAATGTGGATATATGGAATAAATAAAAAGAACAGGCGTGGACGAAGACCAAAAACAGCATTCGGCCACGCCTGATTTCATAAGTTAAGGTCTCGCATATGCGAATACTTCATATCTGTTCAACAATTCCCCAAAACTGTATGTAGCATTGAGGGGATTGTAGCAAGTATCATTATATTTTAAGAATCGCACCTGTAAGGGGGTTGTACGCGATGGTTTCGGAATAGCTGCTGTGGAAGTTGAGATTTTCGTTGCTGCTTAAGAAAACATTGCATTTTGAGACGAAAAGGATATACTTATACTGGAGAAATCTATTTGATAGACAGGAGATTTCATATGATTTTGAGCGCAAAGAAATATGTGGCAGCGTTACTGGTTTTTGTATGCGTGTGTATGATATTTTCTCCCCTGACTGCATATGCAGCCGAGGACAGTTCGCAGCATGAAACTGTCAAAGTCGGTTTCTTTGCCATGGATGGTTATCACATGATGGATGAAGAGGGGAACCGCAGCGGTTATGGCTATGATTTCCTTCGGCTGATGGCCCGTTATTGGGATGTAGATTACGAATATGTCGGATACGATCAGAGCTGGGATGATATGCAGCAGATGCTTGAAGATGGCGAGATCGACATGGTAACATCTGCCCGCAAAACACCGGACAGAGAAGAAAAGTTTGATTTTTCACGTCCAATCGGAACCAATTATGGGATGTTGACCGTCCGCAGTGACAACAGCACGATTGTGGACGGCAATTACAGCACTTACAACGGTATGCGTGTGGCGCTTTTGAACGGAAACACCCGGAATGAAGAGTTTGCGGATTTTGCAGACAACAAAGGATTTACATATGTTCCATCTTATTTTGATACGACCGCAGAAATGGAGGAAGCCCTTCAGAGCGAAAAAGTTGATGCGATTGTTACCAGTTCTCTGAGAAAAACAAACAATGAGCGAATCGTGGATAAATTTGGCAGCAGCGATTTCTATGTCATTGTTAAAAAGGGCAATACAGAATTGCTGAATGAGATCAATTATGCGATCGATCAGATGAATGCGGTTGAGGGTGACTGGAAAACGACGCTTTACAATAAAAATTATGAAAGCATAGAAACTAAGAATCTGGAATATACGGAGCAAGAAAAAAGTATTATTGCACAATATTCCAAGGACAACCCGCTTCATGTTCTGTGTGATCCGTCCCGTTATCCATATTCTTATAATGAAAATGGTGAGATGAAGGGGATTATCCCGGATTACTTCCGGAAAATTGCAGACTATGCCGGGATTTCCTATGAGTTTCTTACACCTGCCACCAGAGATGAGTATATTGCTTATCAGAAAAATAAGGAAGTCACAAATATAAGTATCGATGCACGCCTGGAAACAGATAACTATGCTGAGACGAAAAAATGGGGGCTTACTGCACCTTTCATTACAATGCAGCTGGCAAGGGTGACACGGCGTGACTTTGATGGAAAAATCAATGTTGTTACTACGGTTGACCAGACAGCATCAAATTCAATTGCAGATGCAATGGCACCCGGCGCAGAAAAACTGATGTGCAGTACCCGACAGGAAATGATGGAAGCTGTCCGTAAGGGTAAAGCAGATGCTGCCTTCGTCTACTATTACATGGCACAGGCGTTTGTGAACAGTGACACTACGGGCACCATGACATATACTCTGCTGGAACAGCCTACATTCACCTACCGCATGGTAGTTTCGTCAACAGAGAACCATGCGCTGGCTGGTATTCTGACGAAAGCAATGTATGCCATGCCAAAAAATCTTGTCGAAGATCTAGCAGCACGGTATACCACATACAAAGCAGCAGAGCTGACATTTGTTGACTGGATCCGTCTGCATCCTGTTGCTACTGTTTGGGTTCTTCTTATTTTCGGATGGCTGCTGACTACTATGGCTATGATAGCAATGCGTCTCAGTGCAAGAAAAAAAGCTCAGAAGGCAGCCCAGGAGACGGCTGAGGAAATGGCGGAACTGGCAGAGCATGCGCAGGCTACAAACAAGGCAAAAACAGCATTTCTGTCACATATGTCCCATGATATGAGAACACCGATGAATGCAATCATGGGATTTACCAGTATTGCAATGAAAAATAATCCGTCAGACGAAGTGAAAAATTGTCTGGAAAAGATTGATGAAAGTTCAGAGTATTTACTGTCGCTGATCAATGATGTATTAGATCTGACTCGCGTGGAAAGTGGAAAAGTGAAATACAATCCGGTACCGGCAGATTTGAAAAGTATCACAGATTCTGCACTGGATATTACAAAAGGCTTTCTTACGAACAGGGATATCAGCTTTAAGATCCAGCGTGAAGAAGCAAAGATCCCAAATGTACTTGTGGATCCTGTACGTCTGCGAGATGTGCTGGTTAATATTCTGAGCAATGCCGTGAAGTTCACTCCGGATGGAGGGACGATTACATTTGAAGCCCGGTGTCAGGAAAAGGGCGGGGATGGATATATAAATATGCATTACCGCATTTCGGATACTGGTATTGGCATGAGTGAGGAATTTACAAAAGAAGTTTTTGAGGAATTTGCACAGGAAGATTCCGATGTGAGAACGCAGTACCATGGAGCTGGACTGGGGATGGCTATCGTAAAGAAGTATGTAGATATGATGGGTGGAACCATTTCCGTGCAAAGCAAAAAGCATGAGGGAACCACTTTTACTGTGGATATTCCTCTGGAAATTACAGATAAGGAATGTAATAAGTCAGACACAGGTTTTTCTGAAAAGGTGAATCTTACAGGTGTGAAAGTCCTTCTTGCAGAGGATAATGAGCTGAATGCAGAAATTGCGACCGTGCAGCTGGAAGAGTTTGGAATGAATGTAGAAAGAGCTGTAGATGGAAAGAATGCTGTTGAGATTTTCAGAAATCATCCGGAAGGCACATTTGATGTAATCCTGATGGATATCATGATGCCTGAAATGAACGGTTATGAAGCGGCAAAAGCAATCAGAGCGATGAATGACAGACCGGATGGAAAAAACATTCCTATTATAGCAATGACAGCCAATTCATTTGCTGAAGATGTTCAGGCATCACTGGATGCAGGAATGAATACACATTTGTCAAAGCCGATTGTGATTGAGGAAGTTATAAAAACGATTTTAAGGTATGTTCATAATGATTAGCAGAGGTTCATGAATTAGTGGAATACAATTGACAGGGCTAAAAGATGACAATGCAGGAGTGCTATAAAGCTATCGGAGGAAACTATGAGGCTGTTTTGGGACGCCTTCACAGCGAAGCACTGATTCAGAGATTTACATTAAAGTTCCTTGAAGACCAGAGTTATCTACAGTTAAAACAGGCATTGGAAAATAAAAATTATGAAGATGCTTTCCGCAGTGCACACACACTGAAAGGGGTTTGTCAGAATCTTTCTTTTGACCGTCTGTATGAGGTTAGTAATGAGTTAACAGAACTTTTGAGAGATAGAACCGGAGCGCAGCCTGGGATATCGGAGGCAATGGAAAAAGTAACAGAAGTATATGAGAGGATGATTGAAGAAATAAAGAAGGGACTGTCGAATTAAGTGATGCGACACGACGTTCGATCTTTGACCAGGTGCTTGGAACATCATAAACCCATTGGATAAAGGAAATAAAAAAATATGGATAAAAGACAAAAGATCCTGATTGTAGACGATTCAGAATTTAACAGGGATATGTTGAAGGAGATCCTCGGAGAAACTTATAATTACCTGGAAGCGGAAAATGGAAATCAGGCAATTCAGATGATAGGAGAAAATATAGGAATTGATCTGATGCTTTTAGATATCAATATGCCACAGATGAATGGTTTTGAAGTTTTGGAAATAATGAAAAGAAGCCAGTGTATAGAAGAAACTCCGGTGATCATGATATCTTCGGAAGATGCTGTTGATACGATGCGTAAAGCATATGAACTGGGAATCACGGATTATATCACACGACCGTTTGATTCTGTGATTGTAAAGAAAAGAGTTCAGAATACCCTGGGACTCTATATGAAGCAAAAGCATCTGATCAATGTGGTTTATGATCAGGTTTACGAAAAAGAAGAAAATAATAATATTATGATCCGGATCCTGAGTAATGTACTGGGATCACGTAACAGTGAGAGTAGAGAACATATCCTGCATATTAAAACAGCAACAGAACTGATGCTGAGACAACTGGTAAAAATAACAAATGCTTATCCTATGACAGAGGCAGATATTTCTTTGATCACAACAGCATCTTCTCTTCATGATATCGGTAAGATCCGTATTCCGGAAGAAATCCTGAACAAACCTGGCAGACTTACCGATGAAGAATTCAGGATTATGAAAACTCATAGTGAACTTGGTGCAGATATGATCCAGGATATGCATTTCCCAAAAGACAATTCATTGGTACGTGCTTCATGGGAAATCTGCAGATGGCATCATGAAAGATGGGATGGAAAAGGTTACCCGGATGGACTGAAAGGAGAAGAAATACCAATCTCCGCACAGGTGGTGTCGATCGTTGATGTTTATGACGCACTTACAAGTGAAAGATGTTATAAGAAAGCATTTGATCATGACACAGCGATCCAGATGATCCTGGATGGGCAATGCGGACAATTTAACCCCATCCTCCTTAAGTGCCTGAAAGAGCTGCGTCTTCAGCTTTCGAAAATGCTTGATAAAGAGAAGGATGACAATAGCTATTACCATGAAGTGCAGAGACTTTCAAATGAAATACTCAGCGACAGATCTTTACCGAACCCAAATTATTCACAGAGTATTCTCAGGGTCATGAAGGAAAAGGTTGATTTCTTCAAAGCGAACAGCGGCATGGGTTCAATTGATTACAATACAAGTTCCGGTCAGCTGACTATATTAAACAGAAAACAGCAGATATTATATCAGAGAAATAATCCGGATTTTGATCTGTTCAAAGAATTCGGAGTAAATGAAGAAGATGTTCATCATATTCAGGGTTTATTACATCAGACATCTGTACAAAATAAAGAAATCTCTGTGCAGATAAAAGCAAGGATGGAAAATGACCGCCAGATGTACAAACTGAAATTGCATACATTGTGGTCGCCTTTAAAGAAGGATGGATACATTGGGATCGTTGGATATTTTGATATTGTAAAATAGAAAAATGCAAAGGAAGCTCAGAAGGAGGATCCTAATGAAAAAGAAAATCCGGCACTGGCTGGAATTACTATTCTTGCCATGACTGCCAATGCCTTTGATGAGGACAGAAAGAAAGCACTGAAATGTGGTATGGATGGGTTCTTGTCCAAACCAATTGTCATAGAGGAATTGATCAGCATCCTGCAGAAGAACCTGGATTAGGTGTCCGGAGTATTAGAAAAACCGCACAAATAAAGGAAATAAAAAATATGGATAAAAGTAGGAAAAAATCAACCGTACTATGTGCAGGTATATTTGTGTTTCTGGGAATATGGATGGTATTGACAGTACCTTGCCGGGCTGCTGAGACGAATAACGATGAAAAGCAGTCACAGATCATCCGTGTCGGCTCATTTGAGGATACTTTTAATTATGTCGATAAAAACGGTGTAAGACGAGGATATGGATACGAACTCATGCAGGCTTTGGCAGGTTATACCGGATGGAAATTTGAGTATGTGAAATGTGACTGGTCTGACTGTTTTGATAAGCTTGAAAATGGTGAGATCGATATCATGGGTGATATCTCTTACACCGATGAACGTGCACAAAAGATGCTTTTCCCGGATGAACCGATGGGGGAGGAAAAATATATCCTTTATGCTGATTTATCGGATACGGATATTGGAATGTCTGATTTCAAGTCTCTGGATGGGAAACGTGTAGGTGTGCTCATGGATACAGAACCTGAGATCATGCTGACAGAATGGGAAAATAAGAATGGCATACATACAGAACATGTAAATGTGAATAATGATGATGATGTCGAAAAGAAATTAGCAAATCATGAGATCGACTGTTTTGTATCTCTGGAGGAATCGACCTGGTCTGAACAGGGAATATCATCCGTTACCACGATTGGCAAATCAGGCATATATTTTGCAATAAATAAAGAACGCAGCAATATCAAGACGGAGCTGGACTATGCTATGCGTCAACTGGAACAGGATAGTCCCTTTTTTAAGGCAGATCTGTATAAGAAGTATTTTACACTTGATTATATTCAGGTTCTTACAGGTAAAGAAAAGGTCTGGGTGGAAGAGCATGGAGGTATCCAGATAGGATTTTTGAACAATGATCCGGCAATCTTTTCCATGGATGAAGAGACTGGAAAACTTACCGGTATGCTGGCGGAATATATCTCCTATGCCAAAGATTGTCTGGGAAATCAGACACTGGAATTTAATATACATGCATATGATGATTATGATGAAATGATTCAGGCGCTGCAGAATCGTGAGATTGACATGATTTTTTATGTAGGCAGGAATCCATATTTTGCAGAACAAAACGGATATGCACTTACAAACACAGCCTGGACTTACAGTTTGATGGCGGTAACTGATGAGGAAAAATTTGATGAGAATAAGGTGTATACTGTAGCTGTGCCAAAGGAAAAATATGCCCTAAAACAGCATATTGCATTCAGTTATCCCGAATGGAAGCTTGTAGATTGTGATTCGCTTGACAATGCAGCAGATATGGTCATCCAAGAAAAAGCAGATTGTTTCCTCATGGGAGCAAGCCAGGCGCTGATATATGATAACAGTCAAAATTTCAAGAGTGTTCCACTTACAAAAACAATGGAGGCATGCTTTACTGTAAGAGAGGGAGAGGGAAGCCTTTTATCAATACTGAATAAAACTTTAAAGGCCATGCCGTCTGATATGCTTACAAGTGCACTTGCTATCTATGACAGTACTGCAGATAAAGTAACATTTTCTGATTTCATAAAAGACAATCTGCTTGTTTTTTTGGCTACGGTAGGATTTTTGGCACTCAGCATCATTGGTATTATCCTCGTACTTTTGCGGAAGGCAAGGAAAGCAGAAGCTGTCGCAAAGCTTGCGGCAAAGGATACAAAAAAACTCAATGACAAACTGGAAATCGCTTTGAAAAAAGCAGAGGATGCCAGTCTGGCAAAGACTCGTTTTCTTAACAATATGTCACATGACATCCGTACTCCTATGAATGCAATTCTGGGTTATGCACAGCTTATGGAGGAAGAACTAAAAGAAAAGGATCTGCCTGAAACTTCAGATCATCTGGAAAAATTGCAGCAGTCTGGAAATCTTCTTCTGTCAATCATAAATAATGTACTTGATATGGCTCGGATTGAGAGCGGAAAGATGGAAATTGATGAGAACTATGGCCGGATTGAAGATATCCGGCAGACTTTATTTGAAATATTTGGTGATGAAGCAAAGAAAAAGAATATTGCACTTCATTACACAATAAATGTAGAGCATGAACATATACTGACAGATACTACCAAGGTAAAAGAAATATTTGTCAATATCCTGAGCAATGCCATAAAATATACCCCATCCGGTGGTTCTGTTATGATAAACATAGACGAATTAGTATGTGATGAGCCCGGGTACATGATGGTAAGGACCAGGGTGAGCGATACCGGAATCGGTATGAGCCAGGATTATCTGACAAAGATTTTCGATGCATTCACGCGTGAGCGAAACACTACAAAGAGCAAAATCACAGGATAGCGGATGAAAGCTATTATGTAAAAAAACACGATGAAGGCTCTGGAACAGCCAGTAAAATCCTTGAAGGCAGGAATATCCTTTTGGCAGAGGACAATGATCTGAATGCAGAGATTGCAGAAGCAATACTTGAGCGTGCCGGCCTTAAAACAGAACGTGTGGAGGATGGCATTCAGTGTGTAAATAAGATAACAAAAATGCCGGTGGGAACATATGATATGATCCTCATGGATATCCAGATGCCCCGAATGGACGGTTATAAAGCAACACAGGCAATCAGGCACTTACCGGATAAGGATAAGGCATGCATACCGATCGTTGCAATGACGGCAAATGCATTTGAAGAAGATAAGCGGGATGCTGTTGCAACTGGAATGAATGGTCATATTGCAAAGCCGATCCAGATTGATAAACTGCTGTCGATGTTAGCGGAAGTTTTAAGGCAGTAAGAAAACTAATAATTTCGTGTTATACTGAATGGAGTGGTCATTCTTTCTGTATTGAAAAAACAGGAAAACTTACAGACTGGGAAGGACAACAGCATGAACGCAAACAGACTGCGTTCATGAGCAAGTAGCGAAAGCGGATTGCGAATGTCCGCTTTACTGGATGATAAAGAGGAAATGAATGAACAGAAAGATAGAAAAACAGATAAGAAAAAAGAGTAAGAATAATAGAGTATGTTTGAGCATTTTTGCATTTGTCATGCTGCTTTTTGTACCGTTTTTTGTTTATGCGTCGGAAACAAAAAGTGATGGGAATACAACTCAGGTAATAGAGGAAGAAAATAAAACCGTGAGAGTTGGCTATTTCCCATATGCCAATTTTCAGGAAGGCGGCTATGGGGAACACAAGCAGGGAGCAGGCTATGAGTATCTCCAGAAGATTTCGTATATAACCGGCTGGAAGTATGAATATGTCTATGGCTCATTTAAAGAGTGTCTGGATATGTTGGCAGATGGAGAAATAGATATACTTGGAAATGTCAGTTACACACCGGAAAGAGCAGAATCTATAGATTACTCAACCTATGCCGCAGGAACAGAAAGATATTGGATCTATACCCGGGAAGATCATACAGATCTTATGGATGGTGATCCAAAGCAGATGAATGGCTGTCGTATTGGTGTAGCAGATGGAAGCTATCAGAAAGAACTTCTGGGAAAATGGCTGGACAGCAATCAGATCCAGGCAGAGGTGGTTGTTTGTAAAGGCTATGATGAAATGATAGAAAAACTGGATGCAGATGAACTGGATGCACTTGTGATCCCAGTGCTGTCTGTCAACAGCGATTTTATTGCCATTGCCAATATCGGTGCAAGTGACTGTTATTTCGGTGTATCAAAATCCAGACCAGATCTGTTAAAGGAATTAAATTCTGCCATGGAAGAAATCAACAATACAGAAACGGACTACAGCAGCAAGCTGTATGCCCGTTATGAAGGAAAAGCGGTCATAAACTATGCACTCAACAAGGAAGAAAAACAATGGCTGGATGCACATGAAAATACGATCCGCGTGGGATATCTAAAGGATAATCTTCCTTTTTGTGGTGAAGAAAATGGGAAACTTACAGGAATTCTTGGAACTGTTCTGGATACTGTTCAGGAAAAATATAAAATTACGATCAAGGCAGTTCCATGTTCCACGGGAGTAGAGATGAATGAGGCATTGCAATCTGGCAAAATAGATATTGCCGGTCCTATCATTCAGGATTTTTATACACAGGAACAGTTTCAAATGGTTTTGACGGATGCAATCTTTGATATTACGCCGGTTGTTATTTACAAGGGAAAAGAATATAGCAACAGTCTCTCTACGATCGCAGTGACAGAGACCTCACTGTATTCTGGATTGATGGTGTCCCTTCTTTTTCCAGATGCAGAAATCAAACAATATGATACACAGGAAGAATGCCTGGAGGCTGTAGCAAATGGAAAAGTGGGAGCAACTATCGTTCCATCCTCAAAGATCAATATTCTTAATGAAAGTCCACTGACCCAAAGTCTGTCATTTGCAGAGATGGCAAAACGGCAGGAATTAGGAATGTTCACGACGAGAGAAAACAGAAGAGCAGCTACCATTATCAATAAAGCAATTGAGCAGTCATCCAATGTTATAAATGGTGTTGTCCTTGCACAGAATTCTGTTTCAGAAAAGGAAATGACCTTGAAGGATATCCTTGCTGAGCATGCAGGCTTAGTTATCGGAGTTTCGTTTGTGATTATTTTTGTACTGCTTCTTCTGGTTTATTCTCTTTCCGTGAGTAGGAAAAAACAGATGGAAGCCCTGAAAGAAGCACAGAATGCAAATGCGGCGAATATTGCAAAAACGACATTCCTGAACCATATGTCTCATGATCTCAGGACACCAATGAATGCAATTGTTGGATTTACAGATATTGCCATGAAGAGGAAACCGGACAAAGAGGTGGAGAATTGTCTGAAAAAGATCAGGCAGAGTTCAGAATATCTAATGACACTGATCAACGATGTGTTGGATATCAGCCGCATTGAAAGTGGTAAACTGGAATATAAACCGGTACCGACAGATCTCAGGGATATGATAAATACTGTTTTGTCGATCGCAAAGGGATATATGGAAAATCGTGACCTTAATTTGTATGTTTCAAGAGAAAAACTAAAAACTCCTTATGTGATGGTAGATGAACTCAGAATCAGGGAAGTATTGCTCAACATTATCAGTAATGCAGTCAAATTTACAAAAGACGGAGGCACCATTTCATTCGCTGCAGAAAACGCTCCGGGTAATGATGAGAATCATATAATTGTACGCTATCGTATATCAGATACCGGAATTGGTATGAGTGAGGAGTTCCAGACCAGAATATTTGATGAGTTCAGTCAGGAAAATGGTGGGGCAAGAACCAGCTATAAGGGAGCCGGACTGGGAATGGCCATTGCCAAACAGTATGTAGATCTTATGGGTGGAAAAATTGAGGTCAGCAGCAGAAAGGGTATTGGCTCAACATTTACGGTAGAAATTCCCCTGCTTATAGCAGAACAGATACTGTCTGAAAAGGAAGAAAAGTTAAGGAAAGATATGGATTTACATGGTCTGCATGTCCTTTTGGCAGAGGATAATGATTTAAATGCAGAGATAGCAGCAGCTTTACTGGAAGAACAAGGGATGATCGTAACTAGGACTGCCGATGGAAAATCTGCCCTGGCACAGTTTTGCAATACAGCTCCGGGGACCTTTGATCTGATTTTGATGGATATCATGATGCCGGAAATGAATGGCTATGAAACGACAAAAGCTATCAGAAATCTGTCGGAGCGTCCAGACGGAAAGGAGATCCCTATTATTGCAATGACAGCAAATGCATTTGCAGAGGATGTACAGGCTGCTTTGAATGCCGGAATGGATGACCATGTGGCGAAGCCGGTTGATATGAGGATTTTAATATCTGTCATCACAAAATATATAGAACGGTAATGTCAATGCTGCGTGGATTTCGGAAGTGGGAGAACAGTTCGATATATATATCGGCTGTTCTTTTTTTATTTTTGGACGTTAAAACGGTAATGTTTTTCTTGTATATAGTAGAGCACTATAGTATAATAAAACCAGTTTTTTTGTATACGTGTAAAAGCTATAATAAGGAAATCGGCAAACCAGATGAAAGTCTGGGACGCAAAGCTACAGGGCCTGTAAAATGGC
>ENA-ORSQ01001607-ORSQ01001607.1-human-gut-metagenome-genome-assembly--contig:-NODE-1607-length-11423-cov-2.655436_pt1 | contig 11423 bp, 10 predicted proteins | sample MGYA00241900_ERZ509164 | MGnify/ENA primary metagenome ERZ509164 (study PRJEB26280, sample SAMEA2338807) | human gut metagenome | biome: human gut; feature: human-associated habitat; material: faeces...
CGTCCGTCACACGGATCGATCTGTTTACGCGCCAGAGGGAAGCAATCGCAGGCGTTCATCTGCATCTGGAAGCCGGAGAGATACAGGTAAACGAAGAGGCCGGCTGCCCGGAGGGTACGACGATTGTTGTTCGAGATCTCTTCTATAATACCCCGGCACGCATGAAGTTCTTGAAAAAAGATTTTACAGAAGCCGGATATGTACTTGGCGTTGTTCAGCACGCTGCACTGTCGCACCCTGAAATTGCATTCACCCTGATCCGCGACGGAAAGCAGGTCTTTTCAACAGACGGCAAGGGGAAGCTGATTACGCCGGTATTTGCGGTGTTCGGAAAAGAAATGACGGCAAATATGATCGAGGTTCCGGAAAACGAGCATAATGGACTGACTGTCCACGGCTATATTGTAAAGCCGCACGCAGGACGTGCCAATCGTTCCATGCAGCATTTTTTCGTCAACGGACGCTATGTCAAAAGCCGGCTCATGCAGGCGGCGCTTGAAGAGGCATATCGAAATGCCATCATTACGGGAAAATACCCGTCCGGCGCAATTTTTCTGGAGCTTCCGCTGTCGGCAGTTGATGTCAATGTGCATCCGGCAAAGACGGAAGTCAAGTTTTCACAGGAAAAACCGGTGTTCGAGGCGGTCTACATTGCCTGTAAGAACGCACTTGCAGCGAACGATAATACGCCGCAGCTTGAGCACAAGGAAAAGCATACGCCCCGCGAGGACAATCTCACGCAGGAACAGCAGCGCTTTGCTGTGCCGCGTTCCGAACCGGCACCGGCTGCACGCTCGTTTGCGCAGCCACTTCAGACACAGCCGGTCTCGAAAGGTGAGGATGCGGAGCTGGAGGATTTTCTGGTATCCGTACCGCCGCGTACTGTACGTCCGGTCTATATGTCTGCACCGCCGCTCGGGAACTTTAAACCCGATCCGGCACGCGCGGTCGGCCGTGTACAGCTTCCAAGTGAGCTGAAGAATACGCAGGAAAAGGTCGAACCGGAGGCTGATATTGCAGTTCTCCCTGCCGAACGGCCACAGACGGATGAAGAAGCAGCGGAACTTGCAAGCGATACGGCATCCGAGGATAATCTGGTCAATATTCCGCAGTCGCAGACGAATCCGCAGAAAACTGCGGCGGAGGAGCCGGTATATGAGCCGATCGATCACGGTGCGCGCGTCATCGGCGAGTGCTTCCGCACCTACATCATAGCAGAGGATGAAGACGGTCTGCTGCTCATCGACAAGCATGCGGCTCACGAGCGAATTCTGTTCAATAAGCTCCGCGCTGAGACAGAAATGCCGCAGCAGCAGCTTTTGACGCCGGTCGTGGTCGAACTGACCGGCGAGGAGGCGGCAGCAGTCCAGACGCAGCTGGAGGATATTCGCAAAGCTGGATTTTCTATCGACCCGTTTGGTGAGAACAGCTTTGCTGTACGCAGCGTACCGGCGTATCTGGACAGCGGCGACGTCCAGAGCGTTATCAGTGAGCTGGCCGAGAAAGCAATGAACAGCCGCACAACAGTGCCGGACCGTCTGGATGACCTCATTCATACGGTCGCATGCAAAGCAGCGATCAAGGCAGGCAGAGCAACAACGATGCTGGAGCTGCAAAATCTGTGTGACCGTGTGCTTTCGGACGATAACGTGCGATCCTGCCCGCATGGCAGACCGACGACTGTTCGTCTGACAAAATATGAACTGGATAAAATGTTCAAACGTGTTAACCAGTAGGCAAGGAGCTGACTTCATGGATAATCGATTGGTCTGCATCTGCGGACCGACCGCAAGCGGCAAAACCGCACTTTCTGTTGCACTTGCGAAAAAACTGCATACCGAGATCATTTCGGCTGATTCCATGCAGCTGTACAGATATATGGACATCGGAACGGCCAAGCCGACCATTGAAGAAAGGCAGGGCATCCGACACCATCTATTTGATGTGTGCGAACCGGGAGAGGCATTTTCGGTAGCCCGGTATGTCGAACTCGCAGATGCGGCTGCGCAGGATATTCTTTCGCGGAACATGATACCCGTCGTCGTCGGCGGCACGGGGCTTTATATGGATGCGCTGATCGAGTGCAGCACCTTTTCGGGCGACGAGACCGATCTCTCTGTTCGAAAAAAATACGAAATCATGGCTCGTGAACAGGGGAACGAAGCAGTGCACGCCTGCCTTGCAGAGGTCGATCCGGAAAGCGCAGAACGGCTGCATCCGAATAATCTGAAGCGTGTTATCCGTGCGCTCGAGGTATACGAGCAGACGGGTATGACAATCGGAGAAATGAACCGCCTGCACAAGCGTCCGGAGCCGAAATACCAGGCAATCAAGCTCGGGCTGTGTCCGAAAGACCGGCAGACGCTTTATCATCGAATCGACAGCCGGGTTGACGACATGATTCGTGACGGGCTGATCGATGAGACCAGATATCTTTGGGAAAATGGACTTCTTGCGGGAACGGCGGCGCAGGCGATCGGCTACAAGGAGCTCCTTGGCTATCTGGAGGGCAGCGAAACCCTCGAAAGCTGTATCGAGCTGTTAAAACGCCGAAGCAGAAATTATGCAAAAAGGCAGCTTACCTGGCTGAAAAGGGATGACAGCATCCACTGGATATATTATAATAAGAGTGAAGAGTTTGCAGATGTCCTGCAGCATTCGACAGAATATCTGCAAAAACACGGTGTACAATGATACCATAAACTGCAACAGCAACGGAGGTATTATTGTGCGAAACGAAATCAATCTGCAGGACAGAATGCTTGCTGCTCTGCGTCAGCAGAGTCAGAATACAACGTTTTTTCTGATGAACGGCTTTCAAATGCGGGGAATTATCCGTGGATTTGATAACTTTGTCGTTATTCTGGAAAGCGAAGGGAAACAGCAGATGATCTACAAGCATGCAATTTCCACGATCATTCCGCAGCATCCGGTGGAGCTGTACGGAGCGAGGGAGGAGCGTGCGGACAGTTGATTACTTACGAGGCAATTCATGGAACAAAAACAGAAAACAAAACCGGCACGGCAGCAGAAACGTGACCGCAGCCATCTGGTTTTTATGATGATTGCTGCAGTCGTGCTGCTGTATATCGGACGCAGCTTTTTCGGTATTTTTTCGGCAGCGCCGGAAACGACACCGGCTATGCGCGTCACGGTGAATGACAGCTTCACCGCGGACGGATGGTTCGTTCGCGATGAAATCACGATCAAGGGCGGCGGTGAGTCAGTCAAGCATATCGTATACAGCGGTGAGCGTGTGCAGAAAAATGCGCCGCTTGCGGTTGTGTACGGCGATGATGAAGCACTGGAGCTCAGCCGTCAGCTGGATCCGCTCGATGACCGGATCAGTCAGCTCGATACTGCGCTTCAGACCGCAAACGACAGTTCTGACACAGCGAAGATCGATCAGCAGATTACGCTGGCCATTCAAAACCTTGCCGCTGAGACCAAGGAAGGCTCGGGCAGCGTGCTTACTTCCTCATCTGCATCCCTGCGAACGCTTTCTCTGCGCCGCGCTGCGGATCAGCTGGACTCCGCCTCAATCCGTGCGGAGCGGGATTCTCTGAGCGCGCAGCGCGACAGCCTGCAGCAGAGTCTGTCCGGTCGAACCGCTGAATTGAAGGCGCCCTGCTCCGGATATTTTTCCGAGATCGTAGATGGCTTTGAAGATACGCTCAAGCCGGCATCGCTTTCGGGTCTGACGGTTGCGCGCTTTCGTGAGCTGACATCCAAGGCACCCGAAACACGTCACAGCAGCTCAACGCTCGGCAAGATGGTGCAGGGCTTCAGCTGGTATCTGGCCTGCGAAATTCCGGCGGAACAGGCGGAACGGCTGCAGATCGGTCAGGAGCTTAAGGTCAATTTTACTCAGGCATCTCTCACGAGCCCGGTAACCGTGTATGCGGTTAACTGGGAGCATGATGATGATACAGCTTTGCTCGTGCTGGAAGGCACTGATTTCAACAGCGGGATGGTTTCCATGCGTCAGCAGCCGGTCGAAATCATCATTGCATCGTACACCGGCCTGAGCGTTCCCAAGAGCGCACTGCGCGTGGAGGAATGGACGGACAGCAATGGTGAGAAGCATAAGGACACGGGTGTGTTCATTCTCAGCGGCTCGGTACGCAAATTCAAGGTGATCAACAAGCTGTATGAGACCGATGACAGCTATATCGTCGAGCAGAGTGCAACCGATTCGGATATGCTGGTCGAGCAGGATCAGGTCATTGTCCGAGGAACAGATCTAAAGGATAATACGGTGGTGAAAACATGACAGAACAGGAAAGAAATGAGCTGCATGAACGCATCGCTCAGGTAAAGGAACGGGTAGCGCGTGCAGCGGAAAAAGCAGGAAAAAAGCCGGAAGACATCATACTGGTTGCCGCGAGCAAGATGAATGATGCGGAGCGCGTCCAGGAAGCGATTCGCGCAGGCATCGAGGTGTGCGGTGAAAACCGTGTGCAGGAGCTGCTTGAAAAGTATGAACAGAACGCTTATGAAGGAGCGGATCTGCAGTTTATCGGCACGCTCCAGACCAATAAGGTGAAGTTTCTGGTCGGCAAGGTCTCTCTGATCCAGTCGGTCGGTTCGGTTCATCTTGGCGAAGCGATCGCAAAAGAGGCCGCAAAGCATGGCATCCGACAGGATATTCTGCTCGAGGTCAACATTGGCAGAGAGCAGGCCAAAAGCGGCATTGACCCGGATGAACTGCTGGATGCAATCGACACTTTGCGTGCAAAACCGTCGCTTCATATACGCGGATTGATGGCAATTCCGCCGGTAGCCGATGCAGAAACGAAAAACTTGCGCTATTTCAATGAAATGCGACAAGTATTTGTTGACATTTTGACAAAAAAATACGATAATGTAGATATGGATTATTTGTCGATGGGAATGACAAATGATTTTGAAACGGCGATTGCGTGCGGTGCAAACATGGTTCGCATCGGCACGGCGATCTTTGGCGCACGGCCTTATCAGATCGTTTCGCCTTAAAATATAAGGAGGAACTTACATGGGTTCGATCAAAAGCTTTCTTGATTGGGTCAAGGGCGGGGATGCTGAGGACGATTACGAAGAGGATATGTCCCGGCAGCCGCGCAGCGAAGAACCTGCAATAAATAGTGTGCCTTCATCGTACGAAAACCGTTCGTACGATCACTCGTATAGCAGTGCCACTGTGGAGAACACTGTTTCGCAGCCGCGCCATGAGAGCCTGCGGGATAACAAGGTCGTCAGCATCAACACGACCAGCAAGCTTGCAGTGGTTCTTGTCAAGCCTGATCGCTTTGAACAGGCGGCTGAAATTGCAGATCATCTGAAGGACAAGCGCACGGTGGTCCTCAATCTGGAGCAGACAAACAAGGATATCGCGCGTCGTCTGGTGGATTTTCTGAGCGGTGTTGCATATGCGAATGAAGGCAAGATCAAAAAGGTTGCAAACAGCACATATATCATCACGCCCTACAATGTAGACATTATGGGCGATCTGATCGATGAGCTTGAGAGCAGCGGTATGTATTTCTAAGGGCTGCTGCTGTGAACATGATAGCTTCATATATTGTCGGCAATCTGCTGCGCATTCTTGAGTTTCTGCTCTTTGCCAGAGCGATACTCAGCTGGTTCTCTCAGGCCGGCGGCTCCAGACTGTATGAGTTTCTTTGTATGCTTACCGAACCACTGATTCAGCCGTTTCGGAGTCTTGTGAGCCAGATTGATGCCTTCAGGAGATGTCCGTTTGACATCCCGTTCATGCTGGCATTTTTCACGATCATTGTTCTGGAACAGGTTGTTTATATGCTGTGATGCCTGCAAAAAGAAACATGCGGGTGGTCGGGCAATGCCCGGCCATTTTCCCGTGCATCGGGCAAAACAAACATTTTTACGGAGGAAAGACTATGACGGTGCAGGAAATTCAAGAGATCGGCTTTGAAAAGGCTGTTTTCGGCGGATACGATATGAAATCGGTCGATACCTTTCTCGAGCGCGTCGCAGAGGAGTTCGCTGCCATGCAGAAGGAAAACGCTTCTCTGAAAGCAAAGATGAAGGTTCTGGTTGACAAGATTGAGGAGTACCGCGGTGTTGAGGACGGAATGCGCCGCACCCTGATGTCTGCTCAGTCGATCGCACAGGATACGATCGACAAGGCAAAGAAGGAAGACGAAGACATCGTTGCCGCCGCAAAGACCGAAACCGAGAGCAAGGTACAGGATACCAGAAGCGAAATCGAGCTCGAGGCACGCAAGCTTGAGGCTGCCCGCAAGAGCACGGTCGAGTTTGTTGCGCGTGTTTCGGCGGCATATCAGGCTCAGGCTAAGGCCCTTGTCGAGCTTGCAAAGGCAGAGAAGCTGGTGCAGCCTGCACAGACTCAGGAGAAGACGAAGGTCGATGACAAGACCACAAAAATCGCAAAGCCTGCGGCCGATGAAAAGAATGCAGCTGCTGACAAAGCGGATGCTCCGGCTGAGGACTCCACTCGCAAGTTTGATTTCGGTGAGCTGAAGTTTGGCGCAGACTACGATCCGAAAAAAACGAAATAAGAGCGGCTGCAACAGCCGCTGCAAGTCAAAACTGAAAGGAATGAATACTGCCAATGCAGCAGGATTATAATAATACAATCAATCTGCCAAAAACAGATTTCCCGATGCGTGCGGGTCTTCCCAAGCGCGAGCCGGGTTTCCTGGAAAACTGGGAGCATGCAGATCTGTATCACGAACTGATGAAGAAGAACGAAGGCAAGCCGCTTTTCGTTCTGCATGACGGCCCTCCGTATGCAAACGGAAACCTGCATATGGGTCACGCGCTCAATAAGATCCTCAAGGATTTTATTCTGCGTTCGCGTAATATGATGGGTTATCAGGCGCCGTATATTCCGGGCTGGGATACGCACGGTCTGCCGATCGAACGTCAGGCAATCAAGGCATACGGCATGGACCGCAGCAAGGTTTCCGTTGCTGAGTTCCGCTCCAAGTGCGAAGAGTTTGCACACGATCACGTTAACACGCAGCGCGAGCAGTTCAAGCGTCTGGGCGTTATCGGTGACTGGGATCGTCCGTATCTGACCCTGACTCACGATTACGAGGCGGCTCAGATCGAGATCTTTGGCGAAATGGCAAAGAAGGGCTACATCTACAAGGGTCAGAAGCCGGTTTACTGGTGCCCGCATGATGAGACTGCTCTGGCTGAGGCCGAGATCGAGTATAAGGATATTCCGTGCAAGTCCATTTTCGTCAAGTTCGCAGTAACCGATGACAAGGGCGTGATCACCAAGCTGCTTGGCAGCAAGGACAACGTTTACTTCGTCATCTGGACGACCACGACATGGACGATCCCGGGCAACCTGGCAATTTCCCTTAATCCGTTCTTTGAATATGATTTCGTTAAGGTTCCGTCCGGCGAGATTTATGTCATGGCGAAGGAGCTTGTCGCGTCCGTCATGAAGACCGCAGGCATCTCCGAGTGGGAAGTTCTCGCAACCTGCCTTGGCTCTGATCTGGAAATGATCAAGACAAAGCATCCGCTGTATGACCGCGAGTCGCTCGTTATCGTCGGTGAGCATGTAACGCTCGATGCCGGTACCGGCTGTGTTCATACCGCTCCGGGCTTTGGTGCCGATGACTTTATCGTTTGCCAGAAGTATAAAATTCCGATCATTGTTCCGGTTGACGGCAAGGGCCGTCATACGGCTGAAGCGGGCAAGTATGAGGGCATGTTCGTAGAGGACTCCAATGAGGTTATTCTCAAGGATCTCAATGACTGCGGCGCACTCCTCGCAACCGAGGATATCGTTCACAGCTATCCGCACTGCTGGCGCTGCAAGAACCCGATTATCTTCCGTACCACGGAGCAGTGGTTCTGCTCGGTTGACGCTCTCAAGGACGATGCTGTCAATGCCTGCGAGGATATCAAATGGATCCCGGGCTGGGGTCAGGAACGAATGACTTCCATGATCCGCGAACGTTCGGACTGGTGCATTTCCCGCCAGCGTGTCTGGGGTGTTCCGATTCCGATTTTTACCTGCAAGAAGTGCGGAAAGCCGCTTGTTAACGAGCAGACCATCAAGGCAGTTGCTGACCTGTTCCGCGAGAAGGGTTCCAACGCATGGTTCGATATGTCCGCTGCTGAGATCCTGCCGGAAGGCATCAAGTGCGAGTGCGGCTGCGCCGATTTCGACAAGGAAACCGATACCATGGACGTATGGTTCGACTCCGGTTCGTCCTGGCGCGCTGTCATTGAAAATCGCGAGGGTCAAAAGACTCCGGTCGACGTATATCTGGAAGGCAATGACCAGTATCGCGGCTGGTTCCAGTCCTCTATGCTGACCTCTATCGCAACGCAGGGCAAGGCGCCGTATAAGACGGTCATTACGCATGGCATGATCGTTGATGAGGAGCGCCAGAAGATGTCCAAGTCGCTCGGCAACGGCATTGCCCCGGAGGACATTCTCAAGCAGTACGGCGCTGATGTTATGCGCCTGTGGGTCGCCTCTTCGGACTACCGTCAGGATATGCGTATCTCCAAGGATATGCTCAAGCATCTCTCTCAGAACTATCTGAAGATCCGCAACACGGCCCGCTATATTCTGGGCAACCTCGCTGATTTCGATCCCAAGACCGATGCAGTCGCTTATGCTGACCTGACCGATCTGGACAAGTGGGCGCTGATGAAGCTGAATGAACTGACCGCAAAGGTACGCGAGGGTTACGACAGCTACGAGTTCCACACCGTTTTCCACGCAATTCACAACTTCTGCGTCGTTGATATGTCGAACTTCTATCTCGACGTTATCAAGGACCGTCTGTACTGCGACGAGACGGCAGGTGCAAGCCGCCGTGCTGCTCAGACCACGATCTATCGTATCCTGAGCGCTCTGGTTCGCATGCTCTCTCCGATCCTCTGCTTCACCGCAGATGAGATCTGGCAGGCTATGCCGCATGCAACAGAGGACGATGTACGCAACGTTGCATATAATGAGATGCCGCAGGCTGATGATGCGTTTGCATTTGATGAGGCGGAGACGGAAAAGTGGAATAAGCTGATCGCGTTCCGCGATGATGTGAACAAGGCGCTGGAAGGTGCTCGCAACGCCAAGACGATCGGCAAGCCGCTTGAGGCTCATGTAATCGTTTATACGGATGCTGATACTGCTGCATTCATGAACGGCTGCGGCCAGGATCTGGCTGACCTGTGCATCGTTTCTGAAATGGATGTTGTTGCAGGCGAAGGCGAAGGCCTCGCAAGTGAGGAACTGCCGGGCCTGACGATTTCTGTCGTCCGCGCAGCAGGCGAGAAGTGCCTGCGCTGCTGGAAGCAGGCGAAGTCCGTCGGTTCGGATGCTGCTCATCCGGCTCTGTGCGCACGCTGCGCTAAGGTCGTCGGCTGAAACAATAAATAAAAGGGAAGGGGGGGAACAGGTCTTTCTGTTCCCTCCTTTTTAGCTGATAGGAGAGTTTTTCATGCCTTTATATATTGCGGCAATTCTTGTCATGATCGTGGTTGATCAAGTGGTAAAGCACTGGGCGTTTACTGTGCTTCAGCCGCAGCATACTATTCCGCTCATCGAGAACGTTTTTCATCTGACCTATATCGAAAACCGCGGAGCAGCGTTCAGCATGTTTGCGAAATTTGATTCACGTTGGATTTTTGTTGCACTCGCAGCGGTTATTACGCTTGCAATCTGTTACGCACTTTCGAAAAAACTGATGCAGACAGCGCTGGGCAGCTGGTCCCTTGTTCTGATTGCAGCAGGCGCGGTCGGCAATGCCGTTGACCGCGTTGCAAGAGGCTTTGTAGTTGACATGTTTGATTTTCGTCTTATTCATTTCCCCGTGTTTAACGTTGCGGATATCTTTATCTGCGTCGGCGGCGTATTGTTTGTTATTTATTTTATGTTTCAACATAAGGATAAGCCGAATGATAAAAACGAAGCGGTGAACGACAATGAATGAGATGAAGCTAACCGTACCGCATGAGGACGCAGGCAAGCGTATTGACAGCTGGCTGTCCGAGCATATAGACGGCCTGACACGTTCTGCTGTACAAAATCTGCTCTCGGAGCAGGCGGTAAATGCTGATGGAAAATCTGTCAAAAAGAATTACAAGCTCGCTGGCGGAGAGGTTCTTACTGTCATTATGCCGGAGCTGCGTGAGGTTGACCTTGCAGCCGAAGATATTCCGCTGGATATCGTCTATGAGGATGAGGACATCGTTGTGGTGAATAAACCGCGCGGCATGGTCGTGCATCCGGCAGTCGGAAACTGGTCCGGCACGCTTGTGAATGCGCTTATGTTTCACTGCGGTGAAAGCCTTTCCGGCATTAACGGCGAGCATCGTCCCGGCATTGTTCATCGCATCGACAAAGATACTTCGGGCTTGCTGGTGATTGCCAAGACACCGGATGCCAAGACCAATCTCGGTCTTCAGTTCTTCAACAAGACCACCAAACGCCGTTACCGCGCCCTTGTCTGGGGAAATGTGGAACAGGACGAAGGCACAATCGTCGGTAACGTAGGTCGTAATCCCAAAGACCGTATGCAGATGACCGTCCTTCCGGACGACCAGGGCAAGCATGCCGTTACTCACTACCGTGTGCTGGAGCGCCTGGGGTATGTGACACTCGTGGAGTGTGTGCTCGAAACGGGCCGTACCCACCAGATCCGTGTACACATGAAACACATCGGGCATATTCTCTTTAACGATGAACGCTACGGCGGTCATGAGATTCTGAAAGGAACTCATTTTGCCAAATACAAACAGTTTGTAAACAATTGCTTCGATATTTGTCCGCGGCAGGCGTTGCACGCCATGACGCTGGGGTTTGTGCATCCCGTCACCGGAGAAGAAATGTACTTTACCTCGGAGCTGCCGGACGACATGAACCGGCTGCTCGATAAGTGGAGAGGCTATATTAGTAATAGAGAATTAGAATGAAACGCACAATCGCTATTGTATGCGGAGGAGACACTTCCGAATTTGAGGTCTCCTTACGCAGTGCACAAGGAATCTACTCCTTCATCGACAAGGAGAGATACACATTATATATTGTGGAGATGCGCGGGACCGACTGGCACGTGCAGCTCCCCGACGGAACGAAGACTCCGGTAGACCGCAACGACTTCAGCTTCCGGCTGGACGGTGCGAAGGTAGTGTTCGACTTCGCCTATATCACTATCCACGGTACTCCGGGAGAAGACGGACGCCTGCAGGGGTATTTCGATATGCTTCACATCCCTTATTCCTGTTGTGGGGTACTTGCCGCCGCACTGACGTATGACAAGTTTGCCTGCAACCAGTATCTGAAGGCGTTCGGCGTGCGCATTGCCGATTCCTTGCTGCTTCGTCAGGGACAGTCGGTTTCCGATGAAGATGTAATCGGGAAGATAGGCTTGCCTTGTTTTATCAAACCCAGCCTGGGCGGTTCCAGC
>ENA-ORSQ01001610-ORSQ01001610.1-human-gut-metagenome-genome-assembly--contig:-NODE-1610-length-11402-cov-2.229488_pt1 | contig 11402 bp, 6 predicted proteins | sample MGYA00241900_ERZ509164 | MGnify/ENA primary metagenome ERZ509164 (study PRJEB26280, sample SAMEA2338807) | human gut metagenome | biome: human gut; feature: human-associated habitat; material: faeces...
GGCTCTCCGTTTTTACATTCATAGCTGTCTACAAAATCTATAGAGGCCATGACATTGTTCCAGCAACTTCCATAGGAAGCACGGCTACCCATATAGAAAGTCGTGGGCATACCGAAATCCTGTCCTACACCCCCTATGTTCTGAATGGCGAAAATCATTTCACTGCTTTCATCACCACCCGGTTTGAACAAGCCTGCATAATCCGGGTAGAGTTTTTTTTCGCCATATTTGCCTTCCTTGTTTGTTACAACAGCCTCAAAACATTCTTTGGCAGCTTCATACTCCTTGGCATAGAGTAGCACTTTACCCTTCAGCGACATGGCAGCAGCCTTGGTAGCTCGACCGGCATTGGACGCATCCCATTCTGTAGGCAGGTAAGTATCGGCGTTGTCCAAGTCGTCAATGATAAATTTGCGTACTTCTTCCAGACTTTTTCTTGGCTCCAGCATATTCATGAAATCTTCGGCCACGATAGTGTTTTCATCATAAACAGGTACAGGACCGAAGAAGTCCATCAGAGTAAAATAATAGAGTGCACGCATAAATCGGGCTTCAGCTTTGTATCTCAGTTTCAGCTCATCGCTCATATCGCACCGGTCTACGTTTTGAAGCAAGATATTGGCACGGGCTATGCCTTCGTACAGATTTTTGAATTTTCCGGTTACTAATCCGGAAGTAGAGTTATAAGTACCGCGACCTATAACTGCGTATGATGCAGGGTCATATCCGCTGCCGATGCCACCTAAACAGTCAAGACCGAACTGACGTCCAAAAATATCATCCGACTGCATTTGGCTGTAGACACCCATCATAATTTGGTCTGCATGGTCTTGAGTCTGGAAAAAGGTTCCCGAACTCAATTGGTCTTCAGGATATACATCCAAATCATAGCAGCTGCTTGTAAGGAATAGAGAAGCAGCCAATGTGATAAAGAGTTTATATTTTTTCATTTTATTCAATGTTATTGGTTAAAAGCTAAGGTTAATGCCGAACACTACATTTTTCATGGCAGGATAGTCAATGCTTCCTCCTATTTCAGGATCGAAGCCTCTGAAAGAGGTGAAAGTGAAGAAGTTCTCCAAACTACCGTAGAAGCGAAGACGTTCTAATGAAATTTTCTTGGTTAATTTGGCTGGAAGCGTATACCCCAGTTGGATATTACGTATTTTCAGATAAGCCAGATTCTCCAGGTAGAAGTCGCTCATTTGTTTGTTTCTTTGGTCTTGGTATTCCAGCAGGCGCGGATAGGTTGCATCTGTTCTGCCTTCGTACCATCTGCCGTTTGCCACTTCCTTGTTCAGTTGATAGCCGTGGCGTACACTGGGGGTATTGGCCAAATCATTTTGCCAGTAAATTTTAGCACCGGCTTGCCCTTGCAGCAGCATGGCAAAATCAATCCCCTTATAAGAAGCATTCAGATTCAGACCAAATTGGAATTTTGGGTTCGGGCCATCGCTTACGATTTCGCGGTCATCCATATCGATAATACCGTCCTGATTGATGTCTTTGTAAAGCAAGTCACCTTTTTGCGGAGTACCGAAAGCTGCGAACGGATCAACTTTTTTGCCGTCTACCACCGGAGCATTGTCTATCATTTGCTGTACCAATGCCAAATCTTCATCGGTTTGGATGATGCGGTCGCAACGCAACAGGTATTGTGAATTGATAGCATGTCCTTCCCAAATGATATTAGCGCCGCTGTAGGTAATGCCACCTTTGTCTTTGCCTTTATATTTGGTCACTTCATTCTTTACATAAGTAAAGTTTCCGTTTACCGAGTAGGAGAAATCTCCTATTTTATCTTGCCAACCCAGTGTAAGTTCCACACCTTGGTTCAACACCTCTGCACTATTTTGTTTGGGAATGGATGCGATACCGTGTACGGCAGGTGCGGGGAGATTGATGAGGATATCTTTGGTTTTCTTGTGGAAGTAATCCATTGTACCGGTCAGACGATTGTTGAATAGCCCGAAATCAATACCTACATTGGTCATATAAGTTGACTCCCAGGTTAAATTAGGATTGGCAATACGGGCTTGTGCCAGACCTAATGCCACTAAATTGTTCAGACTGTAGTTGAAAGCACCGTCATCGTTTTTGTTGGCATATAAAGCCAGGGCATCGTAGTTGCCCACTGCATTGTTGCCTAACGAACCGTAAGACAAACGCAGCTTCAGTGTGCTCAATCCTTTGTCTCTTAATCCTTCCATGAATTTTTCCTGTTCTAAACGCCATGCAAAAGATGCGGAAGGGAAGTATCCGGTACGTTTGGATTTGAGGAATCGGGAAGATTGGTCGGCTCTCAAATTGATTTCCAGCAAATACTTCTGTTGCCAATCCAAGTTGACACGACCGAAGAAAGAACGCATGGCCCACTCTGCACTGCTTCCACTGGCAGATGCATCACCGATAGCACCATTAAGTACTCCAAGGCTGGTATCTATCATATCATATTTAGTAGCTTTAAAATTGTGTGAACGGTATTTTTCCTGGCTGGCACCCAACATTGCATTGATACCTAACGCATCGTTTATCAGGCGAGTTTCATAACGGGCTACTACATCATTGAAGAATCGGTCTATCTTTCCGTCGTAGTTCATGATGCTGCTTTTCTTCTTATTGGTGAAAGTTACTATTTCATTTCTGAAGTCCCAACCTTCAAGGAAAACCGGTTTGCTGCTTCGCTCTTCATCTACAAACTCATAGGAGTAGGAGCCTGTCAGGGTAAACCCCTTGAATGGTTTGAGTGTTGCTATAAAGCGGCTTCGTACATTGGTCTTGTGAATGTTACCGTCCACGGAGTTCAGACGAAGCAATGGATTGTTGTTGGCTGATTGGGAAGAGTCTTCCGAGTTGTTCATAGCACCGTAGCGTCCGTCGGGAGCACGGAATACCATACCCGGAGTGGTGGCTGAGGCAAATTTAAATACATCGCTTACTGTACTTCCTTCACTTTGATACTTGGCTGCAGGATCCATGTTGGAAATGTAGCCACTGACTTGAGCGGCCAGATTCAGCCATTTTTTAACATCGGCAGAGACATTCAGACGGGCATTATATTTCTCAAAACCGGTGTTTTCCATTACACCCGGATTGTTTTGATAGCCGAAAGATGAGTAGAATTTAATTTTTTCACTACCACCGTTCATGGAAATAACATGATTGTGTGCAACGGAGGATTTAAAGGTTTCTTCCAGCCAGTTGGTATTGGGATATTTCAACGGATTTTTTCCTGCATCAGCACGCCATTCTTCAATAAGAGCCTGGTCCTTAAAGGGCTTTGCCATGCCAGACTGCTCATATCCTTCGTTAATCAGTTCCATGTAATCGGCATAGTTGGATACCGGATCCATGTGGTGGGGAATGGTGGTTGAAGTACAAGATATGTAGCCGTTATAGTCTATATGGATACTTCCCGCCTTGCCTTGCTTGGTGGTAATTAAGATAACACCATTGGCCGCCCGTGAACCGTAGATAGCCGCAGAGGCGGCATCTTTCAGGATAGATATAGATTCAATATCCTGAGGATTGACCGTATTGATGCCGGCTTCCGCACCATCAATGATGACCAGGGGAGCCGATTCGTTCAAGGTACCTTGTCCTCGTACTGTTATAGTAGCATTGTCATTACCTGGTTGGTTGCTGCCGCTCATAACGCTCACACCTGCTGCTACACCGGCCAAAGCTTGTGATACATTGGTAATGGGACGGCTTTCTGTCAGTTCTCCTACATTTACAGAAGAAACAGACCCTGACATGTTTACTTTTTTTTGAGTACCATAACCCACTACCACTACTTCTTCCAAGGTCTCGGAGTCTTCTTTCAGATGGATATTCAGATTTTTGGTTGTTCCGGTAATTTGAATTTCCTCGGTAAGAAAACCGATGTACGAAATTTCCAAGACAGAGTTAACCGGAACTTCAATTGAAAATTTACCATCGATGTCTGTGATTGTACCAGTAGTACTCCCTTTTACATGTACATTGGCACCGATAACCGGTCCGTACTGGTCCGTTACGACTCCTGTCACAGTTTTTACTTGAGTAATACTTTCTATTGCATGATGATGAGGCGTTTCGTTCTGGGTATTGCCGGCCCATGCAACAGTGTAGGTAGAAGCTAAAATCAAGGATGCTCCCAATACAATTCTCTTGGGTAGAGAAATCGGGTCTTGCTTTTTTCTCATAAAACAACTAATTAAGGTTAAAAAAACTACGGATATAAATTTCTTATATCTTATATTGACCGCAAATATATGTGTAAAATGCATAATAAACAATACGAGATTTTATTTCTATCGCAGGCCCGTAAAGAGCCGTATCCAATGTATTTCCGCTATTTCTTCCTAATCAATAATATGTAAATTAATATGATACAGACAAATGGGAGTGACAACTCTTTTTCTGTTTCAGCTTGTTGTCTGAGGTATGATATAAGGGCTTATGACATTTTTAGACCTCTTCTGTACGATTTATGTCACTCTTTTTTTTGAAAGAGTTTTTTCTTTGTACAATACTTAATTATAAGATTCACTTACGCGGAGGAGATGTTGGGTATCTAAAATGAAACATATAAATAACCTTAAGTAAATAAATATGATGCAATTTAGTAAATGGACAATGGGAGTAGGGATGCTCCTCGGGACTTTGTTACCGGTAAGTGCAGAAGCCCAGGTAGTGAAGAATGACAAACTGCTTTCTTTTGAATACCGGTATTTATTTCGGGAACGGATTCCCGTTTGGAAATCAGTGATGAACATTATAAAGATGGTTTGCAGAGCTTGAGTTGGACATTTAATCCGGGGGCTGTGCTTTCTATCAAAAAGGATTTGAAGTTCGAGAAAAAAGACCCTACCGGAAAAGATACCTATCTTTCCGCTTTCATTGTATGGGTGTACAATGAGCAAGCACAGGACAAGAAAATAGAGTTTGAATTTTTAAAAGATGGAAAGAAATGCACTTCTTTCCCATTTGGAATCAACTTTACCGGTTGGCGTGCAGCATGGGTGTGCTATGAACGTGATATGGTGGGGACGCCGGAAGAGGGGATGAATGAAATCCGTATTATTGCTCCCGATACAAAAGGGAAGTTATATTTAGATCATATTATACCCGCCAGTAAGGTGGATGCCCGCCAGCAGACGGCTGACGTGCAAGTTCCGTTTGTGAATAAGGGAACTACCAATCATTGGCTTGTTATTTACGAACATTCTTTGTGGAAGCCGGATATACCCTTGACTGCCGTTAGCGAAACGCAGAAACAGGAAATGCGGAAAATAGAAAAACGCTTCAGGGATATGCTCTATACACCCGGAAAGTTGTCAGATAAGGAAATGACGGCTATCCGTAAACAGTATGACTACTATAAGATTACGTACAAAAACGGGAAAGTGAGCGGTCTGCCTATCTTCATGGTGCGTCAGGCGGAAGCTTACGAACGTATGATACCGAATTGGGATAAGGATATGTTTACCAAGCTGGGTATGGAAATGGACAAGTATTTCAAACTGATGAAACGTATTGCCATAGCCTATAACAATGCAGCGGATGTTGCTGCGCAGGATGAATTGAAGCAAAAGTTCCTTGCCATGTACGACCATATTACCGACCAAGGTGTGGCTTACGGCAGTTGTTGGGGAAACATCCATCATTACGGTTACAGTATGCGCGGACTCTATGTAGCCTATTTCCTGATGAAGGAGGTACTGAATGAAGCCGGCAAGCTGAATGAAGCCGAACGCACGCTGCGCTGGTATGCCATCACTAACGAGGTTTATCCTAAACCTACCGTAAACGGTATAGATATAGATTCTTTCAATACGCAGACCCAGGGACGTATGGCCAGTATCCTGATTATGGAGGATACTCCGGAAAAGCTGCAATATCTGCGTTCTTTCTCGCGTTGGTTGGATTATGGATGCCGTCCGGCTCAAGGCTTGTCGGGTTCTTTCAAGAAAGATGGAGCTTGTTTTCATCATCGTAATAACTATCCCGCTTATGCTGTCGGTGGGTTGGATGGAGCCACGAATATGATTTATTTATTGAGCGGAACAGAGTTCAAGGTGTCTGAACTGGCGCATTCCACTGTTAAGAACGTGCTGCTCACGATGCGGTTTTATTGTAATTTGAAGCAATGGTCTCTTTCCATGTCAGGTCGTCATCCTAACGGAAAAGGAGAACTGATTCCCATTCAATATGCTACTATGGCTATTGCAGGAACACCGGACGGTAAGCAGGAATATGATGCCGACATGGCTGCTGCTTATCTGCGTTTGATGGCTTATGTCAATAGGCCCGATGAAGATGCTCCTGATTATCTTCCGAAGGCTTCCACTCGTCAAGAGTTGGAGATGAAGAAACTGCTTGAAGCACAGGGATTCCGCCCCGAACCCGATCCGCAAGGCAACCTTGCATTGGGCTACGGTTGTGTTTCCGTACAGCGTCGGGATAATTGGGCGGCTGTAGTGCGTGGACATTCCCGTTATCTGTGGGCTGCCGAACACTATCTTCCCGCCAATTTCTATGGCCGTTATCTGGCACATGGCAGTATGCAGATATTAACGGGTAAACCCGATGAAATGGTGACTTTTACTACTAGTGGCTGGCAAGAAAACGGCTTCGACTGGAATCGCATTCCGGGAGTGACGAGTATTCATCTGCCTTTTGAGCAATTGCGCGCCAAGGTATTGAATGTGGATGTTTACTCAGGTATGGAAGAAATGCTTTATTCCGATGAGGCCTTTGCCGGTGGGCTGTCCCAGGCCCGCCTGAATGGTAACTTCGGTATGAAGCTGCATGAGCATGACAAATATAACGGCTCTCACCGTGCCCGTAAGTCTTTCCACTTCTTTGACGGTACGATAGTATGTTTAGGTACGGACATTGAGAATGCGAATACAGAGTATCCTACCGAGACGACTGTTTTCCAATTAGCAGCCATTACTCCTGAGAATCATAAATACTGGGATGGTTACAAGAGTGACGGACAGACTTATATCGATCCGAATGGGGTAGGGTACTATCTTTCCAAATCCTCTATGAGAAGTGCGAAATATGAAAAGAATTTCCCGCAGGTTACAGTCGGTGAACGAAGTACAAAGCCGACTTCGGGCGATTGGGTTTCCTTGACGCTGCAACATGGTAAGGCTCCGAGAGGCGCTTCTTATGAATATGCCGTATTGCCCCGTACGGACGCTGTTTCCCTGAAAGCATTTGCGAAGAAGCCTTCCTATAAAGTTCTTCAGCAGGATCGTAATGCCCACATAGTCCGTTCTTTGACGGATAATCTTACCTCTTATGTTTTGTTTGAAACTCCTCAAACGCTTCCTGCAGACGGTCTGTTACAGAAGGCGGATACTTCCTGTCTGGTTATGATTCGTGAAGATAGAGGCAAACTGTTACTGACTGTTTCCCAGCCGGATTTGGCATTGTACCGCGGTCCGAGTGATGAGGCTTTTGATAAGGATGGAAAAACTGTATTACCGGCAAATATTTATTATGACAGGAAAAAGGAAATTTACTATGCCGATAAAGTGTAGAAATTCCCGTGACTGTTACATTGAAAGGTTGGTGGAAAGTAGCGGAAACACCGTATTGCAAACTTGTTTCGGCAGATAAGAAACAAACAGTGTTGCGTTTTACGTGTAAGGATGCTGCAAGCTTTGATGTAGAGTTGTTGCGTAAATAGGTTTTGATTAAATCTTTTTTGTCATGACGGAATTAAAGAATATCATGTTTTGTGCAACTGCCTTTGCCCCCTCTTTATTGGGGGCAAAGGAGCTGCCTAATATTATTTATATTGTAACCGACCAGCAGACAGCTTCTGCCATGAGTTGTATGGGAAATACAGATGTACACACGCCGAATATGGATCGTTTGGCACAGGCAGGTATTTTATTTAAAAATGCTTATTGCTCCGCTCCGTTAAGCGGTCCTTCCAGGGCATCCATGTTTACAGGACATACTTCCCACGAAGTCGGACTCTCCCGAAACAACGTTCCTATGGCCGATTCTTTGCGTACTGCCAGTTTAGGCTGGTTAATGCAACGTGCCGGTTATGAGTGTGCTTATGGTGGAAAATGGCATGTACATACCCCTTCCATGCCCGATGGTGAGTTCGGCTTTTCTACCATTCATCCGCATAATGATAATGGCTTGGCTGAAGCTTCCGTTGCTTTCCTTGAGCAGAAACATTCCAAACCCTTTTTTCTTGTAGTGGGTTTTGATAATCCCCATAATATCTGTGAGTATGCGCGCAGTCAGAACTTGCCATTTGGCAATTTGCCCGAACTTCCTCAAGATGAATGGCCCGGACTTCCTTCAAATTTTGCCCGTAATCCTTATGATGCCGATGTAATAGATTATGAACAGACATTGAACTATTCGGCTTATCCAACCCGTCATTATTCTCCTGATGATTGGCGGCGTTATCGCAGCCTTTACTTCCGGTTGGTGGAAAAGGTGGATGCTGAGATTGGTAAGATTGTCGATGCAATTGATAAACAGGATTTGTGGAAGAATACGGTAGTTATCTTTACAAGCGATCATGGTGATGGTATGGGTGCGCATCATTGGAACCAGAAATCGGCTTTATATGAAGAGGTAGTGAATGTCCCTTTGATAGTTACCCTTCCCGGAAAGAAGAATGCCGGGAAAGAAATGCCCCAACTTATTAATGAAGGTGTCGATTTCTTTGCTTCCGTATGTGACTGGGCGGGAATTTCCCTTCCTGGAGGTTTACATGGCGTCTCTTTTAGGCCTTTGGTGGAAAAAGCTGATCCTCAACAGGTACACCAGCCTTATATTGTCAGTGAGACTACATTTGATAAAGGAGTTGCCCGAGGTTGGGCCTTGCGTACTCCGCGTTATAAATATGTATTGTATGATAAAGGGCTGTATCGTGAGCAGCTTTATGACATGGTGAATGACCGCGGAGAAATGAGGAATTTGGCTATAGAGAAAAAGTATCGGCAAATTCTCTTACAACATCGTGCTTATTTGAATGAGTGGATGAAACTGCATCATGTAGTTCAAATACGTCCTGAGGTGCATTTAATTCCGGATATGTAAATCGAAAAGTGTGTTAAAATGCTGATAATCTTACATCCTGTCATTAACTTTGCTTAGAATGTTCTTTCATTTCTGGTATTAAATCATCGTTGGAAGACGTTAGGTCGATAATGACCGAAAAGCATTTTGACACACTTTCTTTCTCTGTTTTTATTCTTATTGGTATGAAGATAGCAAATCGTTTACTGCTATCCGGTAATTGGTTAGTTTACTGGTTTTATGTATAGTTTTTTTAGCTTTACGGTTACCGTTGGGTAGCAGATATTCCCAAAAGTTCTTCATTTTCATCAATAACTGTGTTTCACCGCCTTGTAACTGTTCTTCATAGCTGTTGTATATCGCTGTATGTAGCTGTTTTACTTTGGATAGCATTTCATCAGGGGACAGCTTTCTGTTTTGCTGGTATTCCCAAGCTAAAGCCGGATTGGCAAGCAGACCTCGCCCTATTACAAGTCCTGCCAATCTCGGAAAACGTTCGGTAACGGTCTGTATATCTTCTATTGTATGCAGGTCTCCATTATACAACAAGGGTTTATCGCATCCATGATAAAAAGCCTCAAATCCGTTTAAATCTACCTCTCCTTTATATTGCTGTTTCCCTAAACGCGGATGCAGGATGATGTGGGATAGGGGAAGTGTGTTCAGTAACGGTAGGAGTGCAAGGCATTCATTGGCGTTTTCCCAGCCTAATCTGAGCTTGACTGAGAAACGGATTTGAGGATATTTTTCTGTGGCGGCGGTCAGTAATTCTTTTATTTCTTCGGGATACGGCAACATTCCTGCTCCGTTATGCCGTTTGGCCAGCATGGGGAAAGGACACCCCAGATTGATGTCTGCTTCCTGGTAATTATGCTCGATAAAAAGGGATACAATCTGTTCCAACATGATTGGTCGGGGGGCAATCAGTTGGGGGATCAGGTGTATATTCCGATTGTTTTCCGGGTTTATATCACGTATGTCTTTTCGGCGGATTTCACCGTGTTCCACACGTACAAAAGGAGAATAATAGGTGTCGATACCGCCGAAGATACAAGCATGTGCTTGTCGGTAAGCAGCATCTGTATATCCTTGAAGAGGAGCGAAATGGATAGGCAATAAATTCTTGTTCATAACCGCAAAGATACGTTTTTATTCTTTATCTTTTATAGGAATAACCATATTCCAAGAGTGTGATGCATTCTCGAATCCGCCGGGACCATCCATAGTGGCAAAGAAAATGTAAGTAGGTTTGCCGTTTTCAAAGAAAATAAAGGGGCGTTCCAGTTGCCCTTGCATCTCCACTTTTCCGTCTTCCCATTCTATGGTACGGGAATAGGCTTTGGGAGCCTTGTCTACTGTCCACTGGATACCGTTTTCAGAGTGTGCCATAACACCACCGCCCCGTTCTCCTGTAAATTTAGCTACATGGTCTTTGAATAGGATGTGATAGCCTTCGGTGTCTTTCCATAGGAAAGGGTCTTCGGCTTCACCTTGTCCGTCTACTTCAAAGATAGGCTGATTGTTGTTCAATACATGGTAAGGACCTTCTATTGCAGGAGCATAGGCTATTCCGAGACTCATTGCCGAATGTTCGTAATTGTTAGTGTAATGGCGCCCTTTGAAGATCATGAGAACTGAACCGTCTTCCTGTATGATTGGAGAAGGATTTGAGGTAAGGAAACTATAGAATGTACCCGGTTGGGTTTTGAGTATCGGTTCGTCCAGACGTTTCCAGGGACCATATGGAGAATCGGCTACAGCCAGTCCGATGCGCTTATTGGCGCGGGCAACGGTGCACCAGGGGCTGTCTAAGGTGAGCTGCGCGTATGTCGGTTCGGCAAACGGGTGTGTAGATCCCATATAAATGAGATAATATTTACCGTTTTGTTTCAATATGCGCGGATTGTGTGTAGAACGCCCGTCCCAATACTGTGCACCGCGTGCGGGAAGTGCGATATCACTGAAACGATAAGGTCCTTGCGGTATATCGGACACAGCATGTACAATTTCAGACGCGACCATCCATCCCGGATGAAATGGTAATTTTTGGGGAAACCGGGATACGAACATGTGATATTTACCGTCATCTCCCTTTACTATTGAGCTGCCCCATACCCAATAACCTTCGGATGCAAAGGCAGGTGTGCGTGGGGCTTTATCCAGGCGGTGAAACAAACGGTTTTCCGACTGCTGCTTTAACTCAACCAGGTTTTCTATTTTTTGCGCAGATGCTGTTAGAAGAATGAAAATATTAAAGAAAAGTATCAGCTTATATCTTTTCATGAATGTGATAATGTTATAGCGTTAATTGGATGTGAACAAATTTAGATATAAATCACGATTTATATGCCAGT
>ENA-ORSQ01001613-ORSQ01001613.1-human-gut-metagenome-genome-assembly--contig:-NODE-1613-length-11373-cov-3.865524_pt1 | contig 11373 bp, 9 predicted proteins | sample MGYA00241900_ERZ509164 | MGnify/ENA primary metagenome ERZ509164 (study PRJEB26280, sample SAMEA2338807) | human gut metagenome | biome: human gut; feature: human-associated habitat; material: faeces...
CCCCCAGCCTCAAGTAGCCGGCCCCATCTCGTCAGTTGCGGTGAAATACGGACTGTTTGGCCGTATGACGGCCGCAAACAGTCCGTATTTCACCGCAACTGCGGGGGGTCCGGCACCCCCCCCTGTTAGCGGGGCACGTAGCGACCGGGCTGGGCTCCGGTGGGCTCGCCATCGCGCGCCACCAGCACGCCGTTCACAAACACGGCCTTGGCGCGGCCATGTGCCTCAAAGCCCTCGAGCGGCGTGTAGTCCACGGCCTGATGCTGCGTCGCGGCGCTGATCGTCCAACGCGCGCAAGGATCCCACACGCACACGTCGGCATCGGCACCCTCGGCAAGACAGCCCTTGCGCGGATACATGCCAAAAACGCGCGCCGGGTTCTCGCTCATCAAGCGGCAGAGGTCCTCGGGGCCCAGCTGGCCCTCAAAGCTCGTGGCAATCGCGACGGGGCGATGCTCCACGCCGGGCCCGCCGTTGGGAATCGCGCGGAAGTCGTCGCGCCCGCGGTCCTTTTGCCCGTGCAGGTTAAAGCTGCAGTGGTCGGTCGCAATCGTATCGATCTCGCCGGCCACAAGCGCCTCGCGCAGGGCTGCACGGTCACCCACATGGCGCAGCGGCGGACTCATCACATACTTGGCACCCGCAAAGCCGTCCTCGCCCTGCTCCAGATAACAGGTGTCGTCGAGCATCAGATACTGGGGGCAGGTCTCGACATAGATATTCTTCTGCCCGCGCGCTTTGGCAGCACGGATGGCCTCGAGCCCCAGCTTGGTCGAAAGGTGCACCACGTTGACCGGGGCGTCGCCGGCCAAGTGTGCCAGATACAGTAGGCGGCTCACGGCCTCGGCCTCACACACATCCGGACGGCTGAGCGCATGTCCCTCGGGCCCATGAATCCCCTGCTCGTACACGCGCTTCTGTAGCTCGTTCACGAGCGTGCCGTTCTCGCAATGCACGCACAGGATACCGCCCACGCGCTTGAGCTCCTCCAGCACCTCGAGCGTCTCGGCGTCGTCCAGGCGCAGATGGTCGTAGGCAAAGTAGGTCTTAAACGACGACACGCCCGCCCCGCGCATGGCCGAAAGATCGGCGCGGTTGCGCTCGTTCCACTCGGCGAGTGCCATATGAAACGCGTAGTTGGCCGTGCAGGTTCCGTCGGCGCGACGATGCCACTCGGTCAAGGCATCGGGCATGGTCACGCCGCGATCGGCCGTCGCGTAGTCCACAATGGTCGTCGTACCGCCGCAGGCAGCCGCACGCGTACCGGTCTCAAAGCTATCGGCCGTCCAATCCATGCCAGTCCAGCACTGCATGTGCGTGTGGCCGTCGATAAAGCCGGGGAACACCCAACAGTCGGTGGCGTCCTGGACGGTATCGCCCTCGCCCGGCTCGATTGCCGCGGCAATCCGCACAATCTTATCGCCCTCCATGGCAAGATCGGCGCGGCGAAGCCCCTGTGGCGTCACGAGCGCGCCGTTTTTGATGATGATCATGTTGCTCCTTATTGATTAATACAGTTGGCCACGCGATCAAAATACGAGCAGGCCGCGATATGCTCCGTTATGCGTCGCTGCCCCTCGGCGGTATCGACATCCCACAGCTCATAGGCGCGCGCTTCGACCAGCGCAACGTCGACGCGGGCTTTGAGAATCGAACCGCCGCCGTCCTTGCCCTCAAGACACATAAGTGCATCGAACAGTTCCGCCGGAAAGAGCACCGGGCTCGAAGGCTCACCGTTGCACGCAAGACGCACCGGATGCTTGCGGCCACGCTCGTCAAATGCACGAACCATAGCCTCAAAAGAATCCGAACTCACGAGCGGCTGGTCGCCCGGCAAAAAGAGGCAACCTTTCCAGTTGCGTTCGACTCCCCACGAAAGGCCCGCACGGACGCTTTCGCTGCGCAGCTCGCCATCGTGCAGCACACACGGGCAATGCTTGTCCTCGCAAATCTGGGCGACCTCGGGCCAACGCGTCGAAACCACGACGTCAAAGCCCCGGGGAACCGAATCGATGGTCCGGGCAATCAGCGGCTCACCATAGATATCGGCAAGCATCTTGTTAGAGCCAAACCGCTTGCCCTCGCCCGAAGCCATAATGACGCATCCAAGTTTCATGGTGATACCTCCCCTGAAACCATCGTACCCATAACTCGCGCCGCGGGCATCTACATCGAAAGCGCTTATCCCGCACGCCCGCGATGCAAAAAAGGGGCACCCCGCCGGTTGGCAGAGCGCCCCCTTTACATGGCTTACCTCAACCCGGCTTTAGGCCTGGAACCAACGGGCGGTGTTGCACTCGTCGAGGGCCTTGAGGGCAGCGGCGGGATCGGCAACCTTCTGCAGGAACATCATGGCTGCGATGGCGTACGGCTTGTAGCTGGCCTCCTTGTACATGCCCACGCGGTGCATGTCGAAGACGTCGGCGTTAACCTCGCCGTGCTCGCAGGAGACACCGGAGATGTCGGCGGGCAGCGGGTGCATAAAGATGGTGTCCTGGCCGTTGGCGGTCTTCTCCATGAGCTCGGTCGTGGAGCACCAATCCTGATGGGTGGCGTTCTGGGCGAGCAGCTCCTTCTCGAGCGCAGCGATGCCGGCGTCGTCGCCCTCGGCGTACAGGTTGGTACGCTTCTCCATGGCGGCAAACGGAGCCCAGCTCTTGGGGATCACGATGTCGGCGCCCTCGAAGGCCTCGGCCATGGTGTTGACCTGCTTAAAGGTGGTGCCGGACTCGGCGGCATAGCCCTTGGCGCGCTCGACGACCTCGGGCATGAGGTCGTAGCCCTCGGGGTGAGCCAGGGTGACGTCCATGCCAAAGCGGGGCAGCAGGCTGATCAGCGACTGCGGGCAGGACAGCGGCTTGCCGTAAGAGGGCGAATAGGCCCAGGTGACGGCAACCTTCTTGCCCTTGAGGTTCTCAAGGCCGCCAAACTCGTTGATGAGGTAGAGCATGTCGGCAGAGGACTGCGTGGGGTGGTCGGAATCGGACTGCAGGGAGATGAGCGTGGGACGGTGATCCAGGACGCCATCCTCGTAGGCCTGCTGGACAGACTCGGAGACCTCGGCCATGTAGGCGTCGCCCTTGCCGATGTACATGTCGTCGCGGATGCCGATGACGTCGGCCATGAAGGAAATCATGGTAGCGGTCTCGCGGACGGTCTCGCCGTGAGCGATCTGGGACTTCTTCTCGTCCAGGTCCTGCAGCTCAAGGCCGAGCAGGTTGGCGGCCTTAGAGAAGGAGAAGCGCGTACGGGTGGAGTTGTCGCGGAACAGGGAGACGGCCAAGCCCGAGTCGAAGATCTTGGACGAGACGTTGTTCTCGCGCAGCTCGCGCAGGGCGTCGGCGACGATGTAGAGAGCCTTGAGCTCATCGGTGGTCTTGTCCCAAGTGTGCAGGAAGTCGCTGCCGTACATACCCTTAAAATCGAGGCCGTTCAGCTGCTCGACGAGCTCGGTAAACTTAGCGTCCATGGAAATGTCCTTTCTAAAGATGAAACGATCGCAATGAGTAGATGTGCTCCGGCATGCGCGTGTGGCCAGAACATGCAGAGCACCATGACGAGGACCCGCCACCGTTGAGGAAGCATGGGAGATAACGACCGCGGGCCCCAAGTCAACAGGGGGTGCCGGGGACACGAGCGGCCCCCGGCTCAACAAAATCGAGGAATGGGACTAGTCGATCTTGTTGTTGGTCAGACCGGCGCGGAACACGGTGGCGTCGCCATCGGCCTGGCTCGGATCGTAAAGGTTCAGGGCAGCCACATACATGGCGGCAGCGGTGACCAGGTCGTCCTTGTAGGTGACCTCGTTGGGAGCGTGAGCCTGAGACTCGGCACCCGGGCCAAAGCCCACGCAGGGGATGCCGTAGCGGCCCTGGATGGAAACGCAGTTCGTGGAGAAGGTCCACTTGTCGCACAGCGGGCGACCGGTGCGCTTGTCCATGCTGGGCTCGCAGCCGATGCGCTCGTCACCGAACATGGCCTTGTGGGCGTCGACGAGGGCCTTGACGTGCGGAGCGGTCTCCTTGTTGATCCACGTGGGGAAGTAAGCCTCGGTCTCGTAGACCTCGCCGGTCCAGGACGGACGGTCGTACATGTACATGGAGACCTTCACGTCGTCGCCGTACTTCTTGGCGGCCGGCAGGTTGCGGATCTCGTCCAGGCAGGACTCCCAGGTCTCACCGGCGGTCATACGACGGTCGATGGAGATGGCGCAGGAGTCAGCGACAGCGCAACGGCTGGGGCTGGTGTAGAAAATCTGGCTGACGGTGCAGGTGCCGCGGCCCAGGAAGCGGGCATCCTCGAAGTGCTCGGGGTTGTACTTGGGGTCGAGCATCTTGACGAGACCCTTGATGTCGGTCGACTCATCACAGCCGTTGTTGTTGAGGGCGCGGACGTCGGCGATGATGTCGGCCATCTTGTAGATGGCGTTGTCGCCGCGGTCGGGAGCGGAGCCGTGGCAGGAGGTACCGTGAACGTCGACGCGGATCTCCATGCGGCCGCGGTGACCGCGGTAGATGCCGCCGTCGGTGGGCTCGGTGGAAATGACGAACTCGGGCTTAATGCCGTCCTTGTTGTAGATGTACTGCCAGCACATGCCGTCGCAGTCCTCTTCCTGGACGGTGCCGACGACCATGATCTTGTAGCCCTCGGGGATGAGGCCCATGTCCTTCATCATCTTAGCAGCGTAGGTAGCGGAAGCCATGCCGCCCTCCTGGTCGGAGCCGCCGCGACCGTAGATGATCTCGTCGGTCTCGTAGCCCTCATAGGGATCGGCATCCCAGTTCTCGATGTTGCCGATGCCGACGGTGTCGATGTGGGAGTCGATGGCGATGATCTTGTCGCCCTCGCCCATAAAGCCCATGACGTTGCCCAGACCGTCGACCTTGACCTCGTCATAGCCAAGGCTCTCCATCTCGGCCTTGATGCAGGCAACAACCTCACCCTCCTCGCAGGACTCAGAGGGATGGGAGATCATAGCGCGCAGAAAGCGAGTCATATCAGCACGATGAGACTCAGCAGCAGCCTTGATAGCGTCGAAATCGAGTTCTTTAGCCATTGTTCATAACCTTTCAAACGAAGGAATCTACCTGTGAGGTGGCGGAGCGATACCTATTTACTCCGCCCTAACGATTAGCAAGTGGGATATTCGCCTTCCCAAACAATGCGGCGATACTGGTCGGGATCGGTGTCGCCCTCGGTGGAGAAGCAGAGCACGGAGCTCGTCTTGTCCAGGCCGATGAGTTCCTTGAGCTCGACGTACTCGGGATCGAGCATGAGGGTCTCGACCAGGCCGGTGGTCACAGCGCCGGACTCGCCGGAGATGACGCGCGGGTCGCCCTTCTCGGGAGCGCCCAGGGTGCGCATGCCGCGAGCGGTGACCCAGTCGGGGCAGGACACGAAGGCGGTGGTGTGGTTGCGCAGGATATCCCAGCCCAGAATGTTGGGCTCGCCGCAGCACAGACCGGCCATGATGGAGGGCATGTCACCGTCCACGATGCGCGGATCGCCGTCGCCGGCGGCAGCGCCCTTGTACAGACAGGCGGCAGGCGCGCACTCGACCACGACGAAGGTGGGCGGGTTATCGGGATACAGGTTGGTGAAGTAGCCCACCACGGCGCCAGCCAGCGAGCCCACGCCAGCCTGGACAAACACGTGCGTCGGGCGGTTGATGGCCATCTCACGCAGCTGCTCGGCAGCCTCGGAGGCCATGGTGCCGTAACCCTCCATGATCCAGGACGGGATCTTCTCGTAGCCCTCCCAGGCGGTGTCCTGAACGATGACGCCGCGCTCGCAGGCGTCGGCCTCGGCGGCGGCCATGCGCACGCACTCGTCGTAGTTGACCTCTTCGATGGTCACCGTGGCGCCCTCGGCGGCGATGTTATCGAAGCGGGGCTTGGTGGAACCCTTGGGCATGTGCACGACGGCCTTCTGGCCCAGCTTGTTGGCAGCCCATGCCACGCCGCGGCCATGGTTGCCGTCGGTGGCGGTAAAGAAGGTAGCCTGGCCAAAGTCCTTGGCAAGCCGATCGGAGGGCAGGTAATCGAAGGTGCAGTCGGCAACGTCCTTGCCGGTCTCGTCGGCAATATAGTTGGCCATGGCAAACGAGCCGCCCAGGACCTTAAAGGCGTTGAGGCCAAAGCGATAGCTCTCGTCCTTAACGCACAGGTTGGACAGGCCCAGGCGCGCAGCCTGGCCGTCCAGACGGGCAAGCGGAGTGACGGTATATTGAGGGAACGACTGGTGGAAGGCACGGGCCTTCTTCACGTGGTCGAGACTCATGATTCCCAAGTGCCTGTCATCGCTCTTGGGCATCGTGTTGCCCGCCCACTGGATCTTATCGGCCATACGGTGAACTCCTTAAGTCCTCTCTTGCCGGCCCCCGCATACGCGTTTCAGCCCGATCCCATTCACACGGCTGAACTTTTATGTGGATGCCAAACAAAAAGTTTGTTAGCACTGTTCTATCACACTTTTTGATTGGCAAACCTAACAAATTGTTTGTTGCCGTAATCGGTACCTTTTCGCCGCCGAACGGTCATGAATTGCCTTGTTGATGGATTTGTTTGCGGTCAAGTGTGGTTTATGGCACAGTGAGCCCAAACTAATTTTTAGGAAGGTACCCATGACCCCCGCACAGATTGAGTTTTACAAGCGCCTCGCACACGGCCTGGCGCTCCAATTTGGCCCCAACTGCGAAGTCGTCGTCCACGATCTGGAGACCGAGGACGTAGACCACTCCATCGTAGTGATCGAAAACGGCCACGTCAGCGGGCGCAAACTGGGTGACGGCCCCAGCCATATCGTGTTTGAGTCCATGCACGAGGGCGCCACCGATGTACACGACCGCGAGCCGTACCTCACTAAAACCACCGACGGTAAGCTGCTCAAATCGTCGACGATCTTTATCCGCAACGACGAGGGCAAGCCCGTCGGCATTTTGGGCATCAACTTTGACATTACGCTCATGAAGGCTTTTGAGCGCTCGCTCGATGCCTTTACCGGCACCGGCGGCACGGGCTATACCGAGCCCGAGCCCATTACCAAGAACATCGGCGACCTGCTCGAGGACCTGCTGCACGAGTGCGAGCAGTTTGTGGGCAAGCCCGCGGCGCTCATGACCAAAGACGAGCGCATTCGTGCCATTGGCTACCTCGACCGTCGCGGCGCCTTCCTCATTTCCAAGTCGAGCGAGCGCGCCTGCGAGTTCTTTGGCATCTCCAAATACAGCTTCTATAGCTACCTCAATGAGGCCAAGGCGGCGGCCGGCGACAAGTAGGCACTCGCCTGGATTGCCCTCCCCTTTTGGGCGCGAGTTCTGGAAAGCACGAATCCAAGACCGAGCCGCTTGGGAAGTTCCATATAATCGATGTCATTAGTATTTCGAAAGGATGGAACAGAATGGCGTTGAGCAAGGCATCATGCACCGGTCGCGGATTGATTCCGGCAATTGGTGGACATGTGCACCGCATGTTCGATGAGGGTGAAGACGACCTGTTTTCGCTGAGCCTTGACGACGTGATGGATGATCGCCCGTGGACCGCCGACGAACTCATGGGCGGCGGGGCTCGCCCGTCAAACCCCAATCCCGCACTTGCGCCTAAGCCCGCATCTGCGCCGACTCCTGCGCAGTCGCCCGTTTCGACGCCCGCGCCTACGCCCACACCCGCTCCCCGCCCCGCAAGCGACCCGTCCGAGACGGCGGCATTTCTCGCTGCAGCGACGCAGGGCAAATCGGCCGACAGCACTGTTATGTACAGCGCCCAGCAGTTGCCTGTTCCTGCGGCACGCAAGCCTCCGGTCGCAAGGCTCGATGAGCCCGTTGCCCATCAGGTTGCCTACGATTCCTGGGCTGCAGCCGATCTGGATGAGACCTCTACCGGCATGCCGGCGCTCGACGTTCCAGTTAACCCGCTTTTTGCCGCCAACACGGGCGCCGCGGACTATGAGGACGATGCGGCATATTCCGATTATTCCGATGGCTATGCTGGCAACGGTCGCATCGAGACCGAGGATTATGGCACCGCATCGAGCGATTATCTCAACGATCCGTACGCTGCCACGCCTGCACCGGAATATGACCCGGAGGCCGCGTTCGCGCCGGCGTATACCAAAAGCACGGGCGAAGAGCGCTTCGCCGATTATTACGCCGAGGAAAAGGCGCTGCGTTTCTCGGAATTTCCGCAGGCAGTCAAGGTTGTCTTTATCGCCATTGTCATTGCCCTGCTCGGCGTCATTACGTTTGAGGGATTCCAGCTGTTCCGCGGCCCCACCCAAGCGGAGTCTGAGACCCAGCAAAAAGAGGACGATAACCAGTACCTGGACATCAACACCCTCAAGGGCGACCCCAACGACGAGGACGACGAGTAGCGAGGGTTAAGGGAGGGCCGGAAGAGCCGGCGGCACATTACGGCTCCAAAAGCCCTGTCATAAAGATGGGTAGATACAGCGCGTCACCATCGCGGTGAAGATTACATTCCGCAAGTACCAGGGCGCGATCGATTCCGTAGCCCTTCGTTGCCAGTGCGTTATCGAGCGCCGCGTGGGACTTAAAGCTCTTGCCCGATTTGACCTCGATGGCAAGAACCTCCCCATCGAGCGTCTCCTCCACAAAATCGAGCTCGCCGACCTTTTTAGACGTAAAGTAGCGCAATCTGAATCCGTGAGCTTTGAGCTCTTGGGCAACGAAGCCCTCGAACGCCGCTCCCATGTTCATGTCAAAGGCGTCTTCCGCCTCCCCATCAAAAACGCCTTGGGCGACTCTTTTGGAATACGACGACATGAGCATTCCGGTGTCCAAGTAAAACAGCTTGAACAGATTTCGTTGCTCCCCCAATAAAAGGGGTGCCACGGGCGCCGTTACGTTATACACGGGAAGCGCGACACCCGCCTCCGATAACCAGAGAAAATGATCTGTCACCTGCGAAAAACGTTTGACGCCGTTAATCGATGACAGCTTGAATCGCTTGTTTTTGGAGCCGGCCTCGCTGGGAATCAAATCATAGATATCGCGAATAACCAAGCGTAGCTCGGGCGGAGCGTACTTTGCGATGTCATCGCGATACAGGGCGTGAAGATCGCGGTGGATGTTTCGAACCTCGTCGACATTGCGCGTCGCCAAGAAGGAATTGACCGCGTCGGGCATGCCTCCCACCACCACATACTGATGGAACAGATAGAGCAAGCGGTCATACAGGTAGCCGGGGAGCTCCTCCTCATCCTTTAGGCAGCCCCTGAGCATGTCAAACACGCTGGCACCAACGCCATTTGCCCAGCAAAACTCCTCAAAGTCGAGCGGGTACATCTGGACCTGCTCGACATACCCCACCGGCAGGGAATCGATGCCCTCGAGCTCAACGCCAAGGAGCGATCCGGTAAGGATGTATCGAAAGTCGCCGCGCTGGACCAGGTATTTGATAAACGTCACCACGTTGGGGCATCGCTGCACCTCGTCGATAACCACGACGGTCTTGTTCGCAACCATCGGCTGCGTCGCAGCGATAGACATGCGCATAAGCAGGTCATCCGCACTTTTCGCCGCCAAAAACGAATCGCGCACGGACGCGTCGGCGATAAGGTCGAACGTCACGACATTTTCGAACGATTCGTTTGCAAAGACGTTGACTAGATATGACTTTCCTACCTGTCGGGCGCCCTTGACCAAAAGAGCCTTGTTAGGCGACGAGGCAAGCCAAGATTCAAACTGTGCTTTCGCTTTTCTCTGCAGCATAAGCGCATCCCTTATTACGTGCTGTTTTAGCACTAGGATACACTTTTCCGTAGTTGTTAGGAGCTTATTTCGACACTTTTTCGAGGTTTTAAAGTGTGTATTACGACACTTTTCCGTACTTTTACACGGGATATTTCGACACTTTTTCGAATTTAAGCCTAACAGCAGCCGGCAAAATCAAACGCCGCTTGCACGTCATTTCGCAGGCGGCGCTTGATTTCTGTCCACGCGCGCTGATAGACTCCATCATGCCCGTAAGGAGCGGGCGCGTTTTATCCAGAGTCGGGGTAGAGAGTTGGCTCCACGATCCCGACGCCAACCGGCCAAGAGGCACGGTGGCCCTGCCAACATCGATGAAAGGAGTCCGCATGGACAATTTCCCTGTGCGCAGCGAGCGCAATTTCCACAACCTGGCAGCCAAGCCAAAACGAATGCATCTTCTGGACAAGCCGAACGGCTATGCCTCGGCCATGGTCAAGGGCAGTCTCTCCCACCAGATGCGCTTTACCGTGCAGGTGCTCGAAGAAGAGCTCTGCACCGCCAGCAACCCGCATGTGTTGCAGATCAAGCTGCTCGGAGATAACTCGCGTGAGCCATCTAGCTGGAAGCTGTTTGCCGACGGCGTGTGCGTTGCGGACGGATCCGGCGCCTTTGCCCGCGAGTGCTTCTGCGAGGGAGCCGAGGTATTCCTGGATCTGTGCCGAGATGCCGTACGCGCGGCCAAGCTGCGCCAGTGGAGCCAGAGGGAGTACGAGCTGTTGAGTGCCGCGCGCGAGATTGCGGGGGTGTAGGCAAACGCACCCGCCACGCGAGACCGCGACAGCGTTGTTGGCAGGATTGTCCCTGCCTGACTCCTTGATTCCACTCCTGACCATATTGCCGTTCACCCGTTCGCCTCAACAGTCGCCAGCAATGCAACGCTATAATTCTGTAAACGCATTTGTATTGCATTTCGAGCGATGGGAGCGCAGATGCCCGATAGCTACAAGCAGCTCATCAAGAGCAACCCCGACGAGACCGAGATCAGAAGCTTCCTGGTGGACGGCGACCAGGTCTCCGTGACCCTGCGCATCCCCGACACCCTGCGCGACGCGGCGAAGGAGGAGGCGGCCCTGCGGGGCATGAGCTTCTCCGCCTTCGTGCGCACCTGCATGATCGAAGAGCTCGCGAAAAAGGGGGCATAGAGGCGTGAAGTCGCTAAGCAACGTCGGCGCGGAGCGCCTGGGAGACGCCCTCGGCGAATCCATCGACGACGGCGCGAAGTTGTCGATAATCAGCTCGTATTTCACCGTGTTCGCCTACGGGGAGCTCAAAGAGGAGCTCTCCAAGGTCGACGAGGTGCGCTTCCTGTTCAGCGAGCCCACCTTCATCAAGCGCATGGCCGACTCGAAGGAGCCGCGCGAGTTCGAGGTAGCCCGCCGCGCGCGCGAGGTCGGCGTCGGCGGCTCGGGGCTCGAGCTCACGCTGCGCAACAACCTAAACCAACGCGCGCTCGCCCGCGAATGCGCCGAGTGGATCCGCGAGAAGGGCGTCTTCAAGTCCGCCAAGACGTCCGGCGCCATTCAGCCGGGCGGCACCTACGTGGTGGAGAACCCATCCGGCGACGACCACGCCTTCATGGGCGCCGCCGCGAACTTCACGCAGGA
>ENA-ORSQ01001614-ORSQ01001614.1-human-gut-metagenome-genome-assembly--contig:-NODE-1614-length-11373-cov-3.278406_pt1 | contig 11373 bp, 9 predicted proteins | sample MGYA00241900_ERZ509164 | MGnify/ENA primary metagenome ERZ509164 (study PRJEB26280, sample SAMEA2338807) | human gut metagenome | biome: human gut; feature: human-associated habitat; material: faeces...
AAGAAAATTCATCACAAAAGTAAATAATACAGAAATAAAGAGTAGAATTCCACAAGTTGATACAACACCTTTGAAAAATGGAACAGGAACAACAGCAATTTATAATCACTCAAAAGAGCCTGTAAAAGTTTCATTAGGAGCAGTAGTTGAATATACAATTAGAGTATACAACGAAGGTCAAGTAGATGGATATGTAGAAGAAATTAAAGACCACTTGCCAGACCAATTAGAATTTATTAAAGATAATGAAACAAATAAAAAATATGGTTGGACAGTTGATAGCACAGATTCAAAAGTAATAAAAACATCATACTTATCTAAGGCAAACGAAAAAGTAGCCGGAGAAAACAAAATACCAGCATTTGATGGAACAACATTATCTTATAAAGAAGTAAAGGTAGCTTGTAAAGTAGTTTCAACAGATCCAATGCCAAGTAAAATAACAAACTTAGCAGATATATCAGACTTTACTGATGGAGAAGGAAACAAAGTTACAGATAGAGATTCTAAAGAAGACAATGTAAAAATTCCAGAAGATAGACCAGGATATAAAGATGATGAAAGTAAAAAAGATTATGTACCAGGACAAGAAGATGATGATGACTTTGAAAAAGTAACACTTGTAAAATTCGACTTATCATTAAGAAAATTCATAACAGCAGTAAATAATACAGAAATAACAAGTAGAATACCACAAGTTGATGTTACTCCAATAAAAGATGGAAGCAGTACAACAGCAAAATATGATCATCCAAAAGATCCAGTACTTGTATCAAATGGAAACATAGTAACCTATACAATTAGAGTATTTAACGAAGGTGAAATGGACGGATATGCAAGTGAAATAAAAGATGATATGCCACAAGGTTTAAAATTCTTAACAGATAATAAGACTAACATAGAGTACAGATGGAAAATGTTAGATAAAGATGGAAAAGAAACAGAAAACTTAGATGAGGCAGTTTCAATAGTAACAGATTATCTATCAAAAGAACAAGAAAAAACAGCAGGAGCTAACTTATTAAAAGCATTCGATGGAGAAAAGTTGGATTACAGAGATGTAAAAGTTGCATTTGAAGTAACAGAACCAAATACATCAGATAGAATTTTAATAAACCAAGCTCAAATATCAAAAGACTCAGACAAAGATGGAAATGATGTTACAGACCAAGACTCAGTTCCAGATAAATGGAATGAAGGAGAAGATGACCAAGACATAGAAAAAGTTAAGGTACAGTATTTCGACTTAAGCTTAAGAAAATGGGTAACACAAGCAATCGTAACAGAAAATGGAGAAGAAAAAATAATAGAATCTGGCCACAAGGCAGAAGATGACCCAGAAGATGTTGTAAAGGTTGACTTGAAAAAGAGCAAGATAAATAAAGTAACAATAAAATTCAGATACAAAATAAGAGTTAAAAACGAAGGAAATATAGCAGGATATGCAAAAGAATTAAAAGACTATATTCCAAACGGACTAAAATTTGTACCAGAAGATAACCCATTATGGAAGCAAATAGACGAAAAGACAATAACAACAGACCAGACAAAAGACATATTATTACAACCAGGAGATACAACAGAAGTTGAAGTAGTGTTAACATGGATTAACGATTCAGAAAACTTCGGAGTAATGGATAACTGGGCAGAAATAAGCAAAGATCATAACGATTTCAACAGCCCAGATATAGACTCAACACCAGACAATAACAAAAAAGGTGAAGATGACATAGATGATGCTCCAGTATCTGTAGGCGTACAAACAGGACAAATAAAAACATTTACAACAATAGGCTTAGCAGTACTTGTAATATTATCTTCAGGAGTAGTATTAATAAAGAAGTTTGTTTTATAATAAATTTCGCCCAATAGGGATACCCCTTTTTGGGCGAAATTTTTATGCCAAATTTATTTACTTTAAAAATTCTCTATGTTATAATTCTATTTGAAAAGCGTTTTATACTAAGGAAGGTAATTGGAATGAATCAAATTTTAGTGACGAAAAATGATAAATCAAAAAAGGTAAAAGAAAAGAAGGTGCGAGAATCAAAGGCACCAGGGGATATTACTGGTGTTGCAAAAGCTTTTGCTGGAATAATTCTTTTGTTTGGATTAGCTTTATCTGCTGATGGAGCTTATGCTTATACAAAAAACGTGGAACTTGCTAAAAATACAAAAGCACCAATTGTTTCTGTTTTAAAAACCGGAAATACAGCAAAATTATCTATTGAATGTACCAGCGGAATAAGAACAGTATCATTTACATGGAACAATTCTAATCCTACAATTGTGCAAGGACGTGGCAATAAAATATTGGAACAAATAATATCAATTCCATCTGGAGAGAATAACAAATTAAATATAACAGTTATAGATTCTAACGGACAGACAAAGAGATATGTAAAGACTTTAAACCAGGATGCAAAAGATATTACAGAACCAGTAATAACTATTGAAGGCGTAAATTCTAATATAAAAATTACTGTAACAGATGATACGGCAATAGATTATGTAACATATAAATATGGTGATTCACAAGAAGTTACAATCAACGCAGAAGAAGAGGGGCAAACAACAATAGAAGAAACAATTCCTGCACAGCAAGGGGAAGCAACACTTACAATAGAAGCAGTTGATAAAGCTCAAAATGTTGCAACTAAAGAACAAAAAATAAAGGGCACAAAACGTCCAACAATAGAAGTAAAACGAGATCCAAATGATGCATCATACATATTAATAAAAGCAACAGATGATGATGGCTTAAGATTACTTTGCTACGACTTAAATGGACAGGAATATACAACAGACCCTAATATTTCAATAAATGATACAAAATTTGAATATAGACAAAAGCTTGATTCTGGAACAAATAAAATATCTTTACGTGTTTATAATATAAATGAACAAGTAACTGAATTTAATGCAGAATATGAAAACTAAAAAAGCGAGATGAGGTTGAATTAAATTCAGCCTAATTTTGCTGTAAAAGGCTATTCATATAAAACAATTTTATAATTAATAAATGAAAAATAATATCTAGTAACATGGTTTATAGGTAGAACCATAAAACCTAAATAATAATAAGGAACGTACTTAAATATGCATACCGTATATATAATTGATGATGATGAAAATTTGAAAAATAAACTGAATGAAGAATTTAAAAAAGATGATAATTATAAGTTTAAGCAAATAAGAACAGAAGAAATTGATGTAGCGTTGAAAGATATACCAGCACTAATAATTGTAAATGAAGATACAATATCAGAAAAGGCAACAGAGGTATGCCATAAGATAAGAAACAATGATGATAATTCTATAACTCCTGTAATAGTTGTAACTTCAGAATATGAGAGAGAACATAAGTTGGAAATATTAAAGGCTGCGGCAACGTATTATATAAAAAATCCTTTAGATTATGAATATTTATATTATACAATTACAAACATAATAAACCTTTTATACATAAATAGGAAAGTTAGCCCTCTAACAAATTTGCCGGGAAATGTACAGATACAGGCGGAAATGAAAAAACGTTTATTAAAAAAGCAATTTTTTGTTATGCTTTATATAGATTTAGATAATTTCAAGGCATATAATGATGTTTATGGATTTTCAAATGGAGATGAAATAATAAAATTTACTGCTAGAACGATTTCTAGAAATGTTCACTCAAAGTGTGAAGATAATAATTTTGTTGGACATATTGGTGGAGATGATTTTATAGCAATAGTTGAAGATGAAGACTATGAGAGAATCTGTCAAAACATTGTATTAGAGTTTGACAAAAATGTAAAAAAGTATTTTTCGAAAGAGGATGTTGAAAAGGGTTATCTAGAAGTACCGAATAGAAAAGGGATAATAGAGGAATTTCCATTAACAACTATATCTGTCGGAGCGGTGGAAGTGGATCCAGGAAGATTCCATAATACATTGGAAATTGGAGAAGCAGGAGCACAGGTAAAACATTTGTCTAAAACAATTCCAGGAAGTACATATGTAATAGATAGAAGAAAACACTAAATATTTGGAAGTAAAAAACTTTGATTAAAGTCTAACAGTAGGAATGAGTGAAAACTTTATTTTAATATATTATAAAATATGACAAAAAATGATGAGAAAATGTAAAATTCTCATTATTTTTTTACCATAAAATAAAAATTTGTAGAAATTGGTAATAATTTGACTTACGATTTAAATTGACTTTAAAATTGGACTACCTTATAATTAAAGTAATTTAATTGAAGGGAAAGTGATTATATGAGAAAAATAAACACAGTGAAAGAACTGGTAGATTTTGCATACAATAGGTACAAAACTAAAAAGGCAATAACAATAGAAAGTGATTATATAAAAAACATAAACTATTTCAATTTTAGGTTTGATATATATTCAATGGCAAGAGTAATAAAATCAAAAGAAAACCAAATACGAAATAATAAAATAGCGATAATATCAGAATTTAGATATGAATTTTTAGTAACATATCTCGCAAACATAATGGTAAACAATACTGTAATATTAATAGACAATAAACTTAGCAAAAATGCAATGGAAAAAATAATAAAAAAACATAATATAAACACAATATTTTTTTCAAGTACATATAAAGAAAAAGTTTTAGAAATAATAAAAAATAATAATTGCAATAATTTTAACCTAATAAATTTTGATTCTGAAAATCAATTCCCAATTATAGAATACGAAAAACTAATAAACATAGGAAGATACATAGAAAATTATAGTATAGATAATCTTTCAAAAGAAGAAAACAGAGAGAAGAGCACTATAATAGTAAGCTTAGCAGGAGAAAAGAAATATTCTCAACAAGAGTTTATAGAAAGTGCAAATGTAATTGCTAAAACTGCAAGAATAAGAAAAAGAAAAGAGATGAACGCCCTAGAACAGGTAAATACATTTTACGAAGTAGTAATAGGTATAATTCTGCCAATGATTTGTGGGTTAAATACAAAATATTTTGCAGATAATGAACTTATAAAAAATGATTTATTAATAATAGAAGAAAATAATAAGAATATGGTAATTTTGTATAGAAAACATAAATATTTAGTTGAACATACAGGAATAAATACATATGTAGCAAGAGCAGAAGAAAACTTGCCAGCAAGAGAACACAAGAAAGATACTCAAAATTTTGTATTAATTAAAACAGATAAAAAAGACAGGATAAAGAATAATAAAAGTCAAGTTACAGTATAATAGATAAAAATTACTGAAATTTTAGATTTTATAGAGGAGCGTAAGAAATAGAGTAAAGAGTGAAAATTGAAAAGTTCAGATTTGCTATAATAGAAAAACTACTGAGAAAAATAATGCTTTTAAACATATTTATATGTTGTAAATAACTGATTTGTTTTTTAAACTTAAATGTTTGAGACTTTATAATGGTTTAGCAAAATTTTGAAAAAAGGTTGAAATTAAGCGGAAAATTGACAAATGCTTCAAAATAATGTAAAATAGGTATATAAAGGTGGAGATAAAATATATGCCGAAAACTAAATTAAATTTAGATAAATTAATTTCGAGAACAAAAATATACTTGGTAGTAATTGCTATTATATTGGTAATTTTATGCGTGGTTGAGCCTAAGGCAATAATACCATCTATTTTAGCGTACATTGCTATTTTTGTGTACACAATATGGTCAAATAATAAGAGAAAAACAGAAATCTCGGAGCATATTAATGAGCTTACTGTAAGTGTTGATAAAGCAGCACAAAGTACTATAATTAACTCGCCATTTCCATTAGTTGTTTTAGAAACGAATGGAAATATAATTTGGAAGAGTAGCAATTTTATTAAAGAGTTTGCCAATATAGATACTGGAACTACTTTAACAGATGTAATAAAAGAGCTAAAACTAAAAATTGAAAATGGAAAAAACACAAATAATATATCAATTTCTGAAAGTATGAAAATTGGTGATAAAAACTATAAGGTAATTGCAGAATATACAAAGCTTAGAGAAAAAGAGCATAAAAATTCATCAGAATATATGGCAACAGTATATTTTTTAGATGAGACAAACTATGTGAAATTGTTAGAAGAATACAATAATTCTAGAACTTGTATAGGAATTATAGTATTAGATAATTACGAAGAATTGATGCAGAGAGTGACAGAAGAGGAAAAATTAAAAATCACTTCAAATGCAGAAAAAAACATATATTCTTGGGTGAATAAGTACGATGGATTACTTGTAAAGTCTGAAAGAGATACCTATGTATGCATATTTGATCAATTTAACTTAGAAAAAATAAAAGAAGACAAATTTGAAATTTTAGATGAAATAAAAGAGATAAAGACTCAAGATAATATTCAATTAACATTGAGTATTGCAATTTCTGAAAATGAAAAAACAAATTCAGAAGAATATAAATCGGCTAAGGCTGTAATAGACATAGCTTTAGGACGTGGCGGAGACCAGGCTATTATAAAGCAAAATGGTAAATACTACTTCTTTGGTGGTAGAACACAAGAAGTTGAAAAGCGTACAAGAGTTAAGGCAAGAATTGTTGCACAAGCATTAGAAGAATTGATGAATAGTGCAAGCAATGTTATAATAATGGGCCATACTAATAGTGATATAGATGCTATGGGCTCTGGAATGGGCGTGTATAGAATTGCAAAAACAATAGGAAAAGACGCTTATATTGTAAATGAAACAAATGGTACAAGCTTAGATAACTTTATAAATGATTTGAAAGATATAGAAGAATATAATGATGTTATAATCGACAAAGCTGAAGCTTTAAACAAAATAAGTGCAGATTCTTTATTAGTAGTAGTTGATACAGATAAGAAAAACTATGTTGAAGCTCCAGAATTACTAGACAAGACAGATAAAATTGTTGTAATAGACCACCACAGAAGAGGAACAGATTATATAGAAAATGCAATACTTACATTCCACGAAGTATATGCATCATCTGCTTGCGAGCTTGTAACAGAGCTTGTAGAATATGCTGAAAAAACAGTAAAACTTACCAAATTTGAGGTAGAAGCCTTGTATGCTGGAATAATGATGGATACAAAAAACTTTACATTTAAAACAGGTGTAAGAACCTTCGAAGCCGCAGCATTTTTAAGAAAATGTGGAGTAGATATTATAAAAGTAAAGAAATGGTTCCAAAGTGACCTAGAAACTTATAACAAAATATCTGAAATCGTTGCAAAATCAAAGATAATAGACGATACAATCGCGATTTCAATATATGACAAAGAAGATAGTGATGCAAACATTACATGTGCGAAAGCAGCAGACGAATTATTAACAATAAGCAATATAACAGCATCATTCGTAATTGGAAAAATGGGTGACAAAATCTATATTAGTGGTAGATCTATTGGTGACATAAATGTGCAATTAATACTAGAAAAACTTGGTGGCGGAGGACACATAACAGTTGCCGGAGCTCAAGTAGAAGGAATGACACAAGAAGAAGTAAAACAAGAATTAATAAATAGAATAAACGAATATTTTACAGAAATATCGTAAAAATATATAATTCTTTAAGGAAAAAATTAACAAAAGAGAATTAGCATATAAAATATATTGACTTTTATTAAAGTTAATCATATTATTAAAGTAAGCATGTAACTCATTATGCTATTAATTTTGGAAACAATATTGTAAATTTGATAGTATAAATAAATAAAAATAATAAATAATATTAAAGGAATAAAAAGGTGGAACATTATGAATTATATCATGGAACCAAAAGAGAAAATGTTTTAAAAATAATAGACTCTCAAAAATTTATAGTAAACGAAGATGAGGAAAATAAGCTTTTTTTGGGAAAAGGTGCATATTTTTATTTAGATAAAATGAATGCTGTGGATTGGAATTGTAGAGATGTTGCAAATAAGAATAAAATAATATTTCCGGATTTTATAGAAGTAAATAACATGTATAGTATTGTTTATGCAGAGTGTGACGTCGATGTAAATAATATTTTAGATTTAGATACACGAGAAGCTATTATAAAGTATAAGAAAATTGTAAATAAAATAAGAAAGTATTTAGAGTCTATAGAAAATTATAGAGATAAAAATGAAACTGCAACGATTTTAAATCTTCTATCTAAAAAAGGCTTACTAGATGGAATATATGTGGTAGTAAGAACTTTTCCATATCCAGTAGACAAGAAACTAGGAATTACTATACCTAAAAAGGTCGTGTGTGTGAAAAATACGGAAATACTAAAAAATTACAAAAAGATAGAAATGACAAAAGAAGAATATAATAAGATGAAATTAATGTATAAGTAGGAGGAGAGTATAATGAATATTTTTGAAATGAATGTAAATGAAATAGATGATATAATGAATAACATTTTAAACGAAACTACTCCAGAAATGCTAATGAAAGAACTAAAAGAATGTGGATATAAGAATGTTGAAATAACAGATATTGAAAATGAAGTTAATAGAACTAATTATGTAAAAGAGATTAAAACCAAAAGACAATATGGACATAAGAATTTCTTACATAAAAATAGGACAAGTGAATTAAGTACTTTTGAAGAAAATATGGAGGTAGCATAAATGAAAAATTGTAATAGTATATTAAAATTTAATAAATACATAGTTAATAAAGTGTACCTTGTAAATAATGAAAATTATAAAGAAGATAAAAATGGCACTCAAGTAAAGTTTGCAATAGAGCCTAAAGTTGAGAATGATGGTCAGAAAATGAAAATAACATTGATTGTAGATATTTTTAAAGATGCTTTGAAAAATAATTATCCATTTGAAATGAATTTGGAAATGACAGGATTTTTCGAAACTGAGAATGGAGAATCAGACAAATTTATTAAAAATGCTATAGCAATATTATATCCATATGTGAGAGCACTTATTTCTACATATACTGCAAATGCAAATATCAATCCACTAATATTACCTGCAATAAATGTAAATAAACTGATAGAAAACAGCGAAGATAAAAAGGACTAGAAAGTCCTTTTTTTGGTTGCAAAAATTAAAAAAAAGAGTAATATAAAAAATGTTTACAAATCTTAAATAAGATAGTAAAATAGATGTGACACAAAAATAGGAAGGAGACAATTATTATGAAGGTTATTTTATTAGGTGATATAAAAGGAGTAGGAAAGAAAGATCAGGTTATTGAAGCAAGTGACGGATATGCACGTAATTTCTTATTTCCTAAAAAACTAGCTGTCGAAGCTAATAATGAAAATATGAGCAAATTAAAATCTAAGCAAGAGTCAAATAAATTTAGAAAAGATACCGAAAAGAAAGAAGCAGAAGAGCTTGCTAAGAAACTTACAGGAATTATGCTAAAAATTAAAGTAAGAGCTGGAGAAAATGGAAAAATCTTCGGAGGAGTTACAAGCAAAGAAATTTCTGAAGGATTAAAAAAGGATTATAAAATAGAGATAGATAAGAAAAAAATAATATTATCTGAAACTATCAAGACACTTGGAACTGTAACAGTTGATGTTAAATTGTATGAAGGTGTTATGGGTAAGTTAAAGGTTGATATTATCGCAGAGTAACGTTGAAAAATAATTACAATTTTGGCTACGTCAAATCTCATTTACAACGCGGTTACATACAGCAAGTATGCGCTCTTGCCTTGTAAATTCATTTCTTCTTGCCAAAATTTAATTCTTTTCCAACTACTAATTTAAATAAAAAATAAACTATGAAAGGAAGATTGTAATGGATTTAGGCAAAGTGCCACCACAGGATATAGAAGCAGAGCAAGCTGTAATTGGAAGTATGCTTACAGACCAAGATGCAGTTAGTTCAGCTATTGAAACATTAAAACCAGAAGATTTTTATAGAGAAGACAATAAAATAATTTATGAAGCTATTTTGAATATTTATAATAGGGCAGAGCCTATAGACATTATAACTCTAAAGGCAGAGCTTTCTTCTATGAACAAGTTAGAAGCCGTTGGAGGACTAGAATATATTGCTGTTCTTCCAGATAAAGTTCCAACTACGGCAAATGTTGATAGATACATAAAAATAGTAGAAGAAAAGGCTATGCTTAGAAATTTAATAAAAACTGCAAATGAAATTCTAAATATGGGGTATGAACCAACAGAAGAACCGGAAAGGGTTATGGATTTGGCAGAAAAGAAAATTTTTGATGTTATGCAAAAAAAGAGCCAGAAGGGTTACACTCCAATTAAAGACGTTTTAGTTGAATCTTTTGCTAAGTTAGAAGAATTATATAATCAGAAACAACATGTAACTGGTGTGCCAACAGGATTTATTGACTTAGACAGAATGACTGCCGGACTTCATGGCTCTGAGTTTATATTAATTGCTGCTAGACCAGCAATGGGAAAATCCGCATTTGCATTAAATATTGGTGCATATGCTGCTACAAGAGCAAACATTCCGGTTGCTATATTCAGCTTGGAAATGGCGAAAGATCAAGTTGCTAACAGAATTTTGTGTAGCGAAGCATTAGTTGATAGTAATGCTGTAAGAACTGGTGAATTAACAGATGAAGACCTAAGTAAGCTTGCAGAAACATCTGGGGAACTATCACAAGCACAAATTTTTATAGATGATACAGCAGGTATCTCTGTAATGGAAATACGTGCAAAATGTAGAAAATTAAAATTAGAAAAGAATATAGGATTAGTAATAATCGACTATTTGCAACTTGTTCAAGGAAGTGGTAAAACGTCAAGCAGAGAGCAAGAAATTGCGGAGATAAGTAGATCTTTAAAAATTCTTGCAAAAGAAATCGGTGCAGAAGAAGATTATGTTGCAGCATATCTGTTAAATGATAATTATGTTTCCAGTGTAGATCCGTGTAAGAATTCTGTAGTTAAGACATGGGAGGCTATGATTAAGATGGGATTCATTGATCAGGCAGATGCTGACAAAATCAACATTGAAGATCATATTAACACAGAACTTTACAAAGAAGCTCTTGATGAGTGTGTAGCAGAATATCATGATGAAGATCCAGATTTCTATGATGGAAGAGTTAAATTCTTTGAAGAAAACGATCAGTAATAAGAGATAATTAACAAATAACTCAATTCCGCCGTTTTATACTGCGGAATTGGGTTTTTTAAGAAGGTAATGGTTCGGAGGTATCTATGCGAAAAGTTTTAAAATTTATAAAGGATTATTGGATAACAGGTTGTATTTATCTGGCTATGTTTTTTGGGTACAAGTATATCGCAGATAACCAGCTTTTTGGTGGATATCTTTTCCCTGCGGTAAGCAAAGTTGCAAATTCTTTTAAAGAAAATATTGGTACATTATTTATGAATATGTTTTATTCATTTCAATTAATGATTCCAGCTATTATTATTGCTGTTGTAATTGCGATAGTTGGTGGGACTATTCTTGGGA
>ENA-ORSQ01001615-ORSQ01001615.1-human-gut-metagenome-genome-assembly--contig:-NODE-1615-length-11373-cov-2.442746_pt1 | contig 11373 bp, 5 predicted proteins | sample MGYA00241900_ERZ509164 | MGnify/ENA primary metagenome ERZ509164 (study PRJEB26280, sample SAMEA2338807) | human gut metagenome | biome: human gut; feature: human-associated habitat; material: faeces...
TAATCCGATCGAGCAAGTCGTACATTTCCCAATAACGAAAGGTAACCAAATCCGTTTGGTCGCAACCCGTATCGTAGATAATAAAAAGCAAGCGGGTATCGGTGAATTCTCGGTAATTACGGAAAAATAAAGAATATCTAATAAAAGCAGAAGGGACCGCCTCGAAAACCTAATTTCCCGAGGCGGTCCCTTTTTATTTATTCATCGATCCTTTATTTATCCTTGAAGGTATCGGTTCATTTGTTTATACACGGCACGTATATCCAACGGCTTAGATATATGAGCATTCATACCGGCCTCCCTACTTTTCTGCACATCCTCAGCGAATGCGTTGGCTGTCATAGCGAAGATAGGAACCTTTTGAGCATCAGAACGCCCCAATGCCCGGATACATCGGGTAGCCTCATAACCATCCATATGCGGCATCTGCACATCCATCAATATCAAATCATAATATCCTTCGGCAGATTCCTTAAACTTCTTTACGGCCTGCACCCCGTCCTCAGCGCTCTCCACCGAAGCACCGGTAGCTCCGATCAATTCCTCCGCAATCTCCCGGTTAAGCTCGTTGTCCTCAACTAATAAGATCCGTTTACCTTTGAAATCATAATCAATCACATAACAATCCCTCGCAAGGTCACTTCGCCCATCAATATCGGAAAAACGAGTGGGCTTACCCGACTCCTTTATTTTGCCGAAAGGCAGATCAACCGTGAATGTACTGCCACTCCCCTGCACGCTTGTCACATGTATGCCACCTCCCATCAACTGAGTGAAACGCTTAACGATAGAAAGCCCTAATCCTGTGCCTCCATATTTATAAGTGACATCCACATTTTCCTGTTCGAACGATTCGAAGATCTTATCATAATTCTCCTCGGCTATACCACATCCCGTATCGATTACCTCGAAACGAAGGTAAACATTCTCTTGATCCTCACCTGTTTTAGATACCCGAAGTTTAATTATTCCCTTGGCCGGCGTAAATTTCAACGCATTCGATAACAGGTTAGAGAGAACTTGATTCAAGCGCAAGGAGTCTCCTATAATCTGTACTTCCAGATCACTAGCCAATACCGTCTCATAGCTGATCCCTTTACTCTTGGCCTGCTCGCCATACAGATTTTCAAAGTCCTGCAAGAATGCCCGGAAATTAAAGCACTCATGTCGAAGTTCCACTTTTCCGCTTTCTATCTTCGACATATCCAGCACGTCGTTAATGAGAGCGAGAAGATGCTTGGAAGACATGATTACTTTCTCAAGACAGTCCTTTATCTTATCGGTATTATCTATGTTTTGCATGGCGATAGTACTCATACCTACAATTCCGTTCATCGGCGTACGGATCTCATGACTCATCCGGGAAAGAAACTCGCTCTTCGCCAAGTTAGCCGCCTCAGCCCGTTTCAGGTTGCCCTGTATCACGGTCGCTTTCATCCGGGCCCCTATAGCCAGCAGTAATGCCGTAAATAGCACCGACAGGACAAACATCACGATAAACATGAATTGTAAGGGATTCGCATATATAAAGTCCGTAAGAGAAAATTCACTCACGCCGATAGATTCCAGATTCCGATTGCGTATAACAGTCCTCTCGGACTCAGAAAGATTATTGATCGCCTTGTTGAGTATGGTAAGCAAATCCGGATCGACCGGGATAGGCAACGCGAAACTTATCGTACTCTGATCATTGACCAACGTTACGGGAGCAAGATTCGTAAAATGATAGCGCAAGATATCCTGTTCCATCCTAGAGGACAAACCATAAATAAAATCAGCCTCACCATTATTGACAGCAAATAACGCCTCCTTAATACTCGGATAGAACCGTATCTTCTCCACCGATATACCACTCGGCAATCGTTGATTTTCCACTAAGGCTCCAACCAGACCCGGTGCGGGATAACTACATGCTTTATTGCGCACTATGATATTGTTAGCACTCACATAAGAGGCTGAAAGCGCAAGTCCTAGCTGGGCCGCATCGTTCTCATCTCCCAAGAAAAAACCTAAGATATCGGCATCCCCTTGCTGTATCAAACGGATCGCATCAGCATAATTTTTCGCATATACATACGAGAATCGTAGCCCTGTGAAACTTTTAATCTCATCCAGTACATCCGCCATGATACCCGTATGGTTCTTCAGCGGCGTTTCTTTACAATACAAAGGATACCAATTCTCAGGTACGGCTACCGTGATCGTTTTCCTCTCATTGACATACTCCAGATCCCGGTCGCTCAGTTGGATGTTTACGAGCCGGTCTGGGAAATTAACGGCATAACGTTCCGCCGCAAAATTAGGATTGGCATCCAATATCCGTTCCAAAGCCATATTCAAACCATCCAAGACTTCTTTATTACCCGGATTGGTCACGATATAATAAGGCTGAGAGTCATATGCCACGACTACACGGACAGAATCGCTAATATGGGCAACATTATTTAGTAACAAATCGATCTCACCTTTAGCCAGATAGGGATATAACCCGATTTTCCCCACCATATCTTCCTGTTTGTAATATCGGATATTACAATACAATCCGTTGATAGCCATAAACTCTTTGAGACGGCGAATGTTCTCCCTTGCATTCTCATACACACCGATGGTTTTACCATTCATACTCTCCAAATCATAACTATGGATAGAGCGATCATCAGATCGGGCAAGTAATAATGAACGGCTATATCCCATATTATAGTTCGGATAAGCATAATATTTCTCTAAAGCGGGTATATAATAGTTTCCACCCATCAACTCGTACTTACCCTCAACAAATTCATTCAACATAGCCGGTCCCTTCGTATCTATGTACTCGTATTCCCAACCGGTATATTTGGCGATCTCATTGAGATAGTCTACGAGCATACCATGATGAGTACCATCTTCGGCCGTCCAACTCATGCCATCTACCTGCGGAAAGGCAACCCTAAGTACACGTTTTTCACTTGTCCGCGCTAACACAGACAAATTAAACGCTAGCATTATAAATACTAACAAACCTATAGCTATACCATGACTCACATATCTCTGAAGTAAGTTCATTATAATGTATATCTTTTATTACCGGCTTTTCCGATGATAACAACCCCCATAACCCTCCGCAAAACAACTGTTTATTTTGGATGTACGCAAATATACTACTTTTTATATCACAGCGGATTATAAAATAATTGATTTTTAAGAGAAGATACTATAAAAACAGAAGGGACCGCCTCGAAGGTAAAACACCTCGAGGCAGTCCCTTTCCTAAATCCCAACAAACTTTTATCCCATCGAACTATTGATTACCTGTGTGGTTTTCTCAAAACTCTTCCTTAAGACCTCCTTTACATCCATGGTTTCCCAATATCCCTTATTAAAAAGCTCTACGGATAACCCACCCCGGAAACCGGAGTCGTATAGCAAAGGAAGTACTTTATTAAACGGGCAAATACCATCTCCCGGAAACACCCGATCCGAATCTCTCAACTCCGTACGAGGAGGCAACTCCGGATAATCGTTGATATGAAAAACCGGAAGGATCTTCCCATTTATCAAGCGTAAACTATCAAAACTATTTCCTCCTCTGTACAAATGGTAGAAATCCAATAAGACGGAAGCCCGCGAATGCCCGGAGGCGATCGCTATCGCCATGGTATCCGATAATTGATTCAGAACCCCGGCCCCCCATAGTTCCAATATCGGAGTGACACCCATCTCATCCCCTAAATCCAGTATCGCCCGATAGCGTTCGGAATACTCCGGCAACCGTGTACGATCCAATTGAGTAACTCCTTGAGCAGGAGCGGCGATAAATTTACCGCCCAATCCCGCTACCATCTCCATATCATGCCGCATTTGGTTTAGCCCTTCCTTCCGTTTCGAAGGATCATCGGCAAACCACGAGGCAAAACCGATCATATTCTCCAATAAAAGTCCGGAGCCTTCCAGCTGACGCCTGAGTGTCTTGCTTTACGAACGCATCCACATCACGGGTCCATAACTCAATTCCCTCAAAACCAGCCTCGGCACATAAATCAATCTGTTTTTGAACAGGAAGTTTATAACCCGCTATCGTAGAGACATTGAGACAGACACGGAAAGGACGTTTCGAAGAGGATGCTTCGGGTGATGGCTCCTCTTTTTTCTTCGGAGCGCAAGAAGCCAAGCCTGCGAACGTACTGCCCAAAACCGCCAGACCGGTAGTCCGAAGCATATTACGTCTTGAAATCTTTTTCTCAAGCATAACACTCTCGTTTTAAATTAAACCTCCAAAGATTTACGGGCCTCCCGATCCGGATCATTCCGAGCCTCACACGTATTATTCAAGATCATCACCTCTCCATTTTCTTCCGTGTATTTCGGCCAAGCGGGTAACTCTCCTCCGTTCGGATCTCCTGTCCGCATGAAATTCAACAAAGCGCCAGACATCTTATCTGACAACGCACGAGGTACCTTACCTCCACCCGTATGAGTAAACATCCGATCCGTATTTTTAAACCAGAAACAGATATCCGAGCAATGGAACGCACGCATACGGTTATTAAACAAGGGCGGACACCAGCCAAACCAAGCTACATACACAGGCTGGCCTTGCTTTAATTTTGCGTTAGCCGCCTCAACCACTCGTTGACGGGAAGACAAAATCATCGCCCAAAGCTCCATCGGAGTCTTATCCGGGAAATTCTTGGCGAAAGCCTTCACGATCGATTCCGCTTTATCACCATATTGACTTCTCAGTTTCTCGATCACACCGTCTTGAGTGATTTTTTCCAAGGCCGCATCCGCCCTGTTCGGGTTCCATTCATGGAAAGTCGTACAGAATATCATCGGGACGACAGGAGACTCCAAATGGCTCTCACCGGAGTAGAATACACCGGCCGGAATATTCCGGTCATCAGCAACAGGGCCAAAAGTCCGTCTCATGCTAATCCCTTGATCTTCCCAGCACTTTTTACAAGCCCTATCCGCTATATCCAAATATTCCCGCCAAGGTATTCTTTGCAATTTATCCAGTTGGGAAGCGGTCAGCCCCGCTTCTCTCAAAATATATTCTCCCACCTTCCGGGTCATCACCTGATCGGAAGCTCCTACCGTAGATCCACTTAAAGCCACGGCTCTATGGATCAAACCTTTTGCCGCCGGCATAGCGGCTACTGTACAGACCTTAGAACCTCCTCCGGATTGTCCCATAACCGTTACGTTCCCGGGATCTCCACCGAAATTGGCGATATTATCATGAACCCATCGCAAGGCGGCAATAATATCTAACATCCCCACGTTTCCGGAATCCTTATACGCTTCTCCACCAACACCAGATAAGTCAGAGAAGCCAATCGGCCCCAACCGATGATTAATGGAACAGAATACGATATTTCCTTCCCGGCTTATATTCTCTCCATGATATCCATCCTGCTCGATCCCACTACCATTTGTAAAACCGCCGCCATGCAGCCACACCAATACGGGACGTTTCTTACCATCCGCAATGCCCGGTGTCCATACATTTAAATATAAGCAATCCTCACTCACATCCCAGTAGTTCCAATGATCGGCAAAAGTTCCGTAATTATTGGGCCACCGGTTCTCCATACGTTGCGGCGCCGTATTCCCATAAAAAACCGCAGGTCTCACATCTGTCCACGGCTCTGGCTTTTGGGGAGGCATAAAGCGATTTTTTCCCGACGTATCAGCCCCATAAGGAACCCCCAAGAACGTATATACATGATTCAGCAGATATCCCTGCACCTTCCCATACTCTGTCTGGGCAATGGCGATATCGTCACCGATAAATAAAAACTGTCCATCCTCTCCTTCCTTGACGTTTTGTTTAAGGGAGGAATCCCCGGACGGGGCACATGAGGAAGCCGTTACCAAGCTTCCCATGCTTAAAGAGGCTGTGCCCAGTCCTAGGTTTTTCACGAATTGTCGTCTATCCATATGCATAAAAACACAACTATTAATATCCCGGATTCTGTTTCCAAGATTGGTTTTTCGTAATCTGATCGTATGGTATCGGGAATAAATCACGCGAATTATTATTCAAGGCTTCCTTAAATGTCCAGCTACCTTTAGCGAACTTATCCCAACGAACCAAGTCTTGACGACGCCAACCTTCCCAAGCAAATTCACGGCCACGTTCATTGATCAACTCATCCAACGTTAATGTTTCCGGAGTATACACGGGCTGATTTGCCCTTTCACGTATTAACTGGAATGCAGGTTCCGCACACAAAGCTGATAAAGTAGCGGCATTACCACCTCTCAAAATAGCTTCAGCCTTCATATAATAGATATCAGCTAAACGATATAAAACAAAATCATTGTTCATATTACCAGTCATACCCAACTCATATTCATACTTCTGAATACGAGCACCTTCCCAACGATAAGCGGCATTAATAGAAGATACCTCAATAGTCAATTCCAATTGTTTTCCCGGATTATCACCATCCTCAACAGGCTCTCCCGTGACCTTATCATAAATCAAACCGTAAATAAAAGTCGCCTTTTTCCGGGTATCGTCATCTTTATATAAAGCAAGGAAGTCCGGAGTAGCGCAACCTCCATTCCAACCGCCCACATTTATACCCCACATCTGGCGAGACTTGGGATGTCCGGAGAATTTATGGAAATGAAACTCGTAGTCTCCATTTGAATTGATACCATTTTGCATCGGTACCACGAAAATATTTTCTTTACAAGACTCATTCGCCACTTTAAATGGAGCGGAGAAATCAGATACGACCTCATAATATCCAGAGTTAATCACTTTATCGCAATACTCTATCACTTTATTCATATCGTCCTTATCGTAAGAAGAGGCCCCTTTGAACACCTTTGCGTTCAAATATAGTTTTGCCAACATCGTATAAGCCATCGATTTCGTACATCTTCCATAATTCTCGGCAGACGGAGCGTCATCCAAATATTCCATATTATCTAAGATACAATCTACGACTTTCTGATAAAGCTCAGGACGGCTTGTCTGAGGAGAAGCCGTGATTTCACTCTCATATGTATCGATATAAGGAACATTCCCGAATAAATCCAGTAAGATAGAATAATAGAAACATCTCAAGATGACAGTCTCCGCACGATATTTATTATAGATATCGACATCCATCTCCTCTTTATATGTATCCAAGTCGTAAACCACACGGTTACATGTCGTTATTCCAGAAAATACGGAAATCCACACATTATTCAATGCATCCAGATTGTATTGCCATTGATGACGATGGAAATCCTGCCATACCCCTCCGTCATACCAGTCATTACCCGGCGCACGAGTCGGAACAACACATTCATCCGAGGAAACAGTCTGCAACCCCCATACTCCCCAGTGATTCTGATAAGCCTGCAATTCCGCATAGGCAGCACCTACCGCTTGCGGAATCAAAGAAGGATCCGCATAAAAGTCATTTGATACCATTTGTCCCGTCGTATCTTCATCCATATCCGTACAAGAAGGAGCGATAACCAAGAAACAAATCATTGATACTATATATATTAAACTATATTTTTTCATAACCTTCGATATTTAGAGTATCCATTAAAACGTAACATTCAAACCAAGAATAAAAGAACGGCTAGCCGGATAATAACGAGTCCTCTCAATACCCATATTATCTAATCCTACCATATCAACCTCCGGGTCGATACCCTTATAGCCTGTGATCGTAAACAAGTTCTGACCAGTCAAGTACAAACGTAAGTTTTGCATGAAACCTAATTTCTTCACCGGCACATTATAACCCAATGTGATATTGTCCAACTTCACAAAAGAACCATCCTCCAAATAATAACTAGAGGCTTGAGCCGCATCTTGCAACGGGATATCCATTACCGAAGCCAACATATTCTTCTCCTTTCCAGCCACATTCCGATTCTCCAATGCCATACGGCTTACATTATATACATCATTGCCTACGACAGCACGGAATGTAAACGATAAATCGAAGTCACGATATTTAAACTCGTTAGTCCATCCTGCTATAAAATCAGGTTGCGCATTACCTACGATCTCACGATCCTCATTATATGTAAAGTCACCACTACCATCGACATCCTTGAATTTCCATTTACCATCTTCCGTAAATCCCTCGAATACCGGCAAATAAAAATCACCGACCTTGCCACCCGGGACCAAACGAATCAATGGAGTCGAGTTCATACCTCCTAAATCACCATCCGACAAATAACCGGTCTCAATCCAGTCAGTCTGGAAAGTCTCATTACTTAATTTGTCCAATTTATTCGTGTTAAATGAAAAGTTAATAGAACTAGTCCATGAGAAGTTCTTATTCTGCACCGGGGTTCCGGAAACAGAGAATTCCAGACCTTTACTTGTAGCGTCGCCAACATTCGCCAACATAGAAGAATATTGATAAGGAGGAGTCGGAACCTTATATTTATACAACAAATCTGAAACCTTACGGGTATACAAATCAACGGTCACGTTCAAGCGGTTATTCAACGCTGCAAAATCAACACCTAGATTCCATTCGCCTTTCCGCTCCCATTTCAAATCCGGATTCTGGTTCTGTGTCGGCCCATAAGCATTGATCCATTGTTTAGAAGTATGATCATAAAAACGGCCTACCACTCCCATCATCGACAAAGACAAATAATTATCTGAAGGCATATTTCCTGTCACGCCATATCCCAAGCGCAATTTCAAATCGTTAATCCAGCTAGCGCTTTCCATAAAAGCCTCATTACCGATAGACCAACCGACACTTACCGCAGGGAAAGTTCCCCATTTATAATCCGCACCTAAACGAGTAGAACCCTCACGTCGTACAGACGCTGATAACAAGTAACGATTTCCCCAGTTATAATTTACACGGCCGAAGAACGAAACCAAATTATCTTGAGAAACCGAACCATCCATCATGCTTTGGCTAGGGTTATTAATCAAGTTACTACCCGCACCCAAATTATAGTAAGAATATACATCCGAATCAAAATTCGAGTTATTCATACCAAATGATTCCCGATAGTTATGCTCATAGGTATACCCACCTAATACCACCAAATGATGTTCTCCAAAAGATTTTACATAGTCGATCGTCGTCTCCAGTGTTTTATTAAAACGAGTATTAAAACTCCGAGATGCTGACCCGAAACTAGAAGTGTTAAATACCTCTCGTGAGGTATAAGTACCCTTATTTATATCAGAGTATTTCAATGAGCCAAAAGCTTGCGCACGAAGTCCTTCCAAAATGTTCCAAGTTACACGAGCAGACCCTTGGAAAAGTCCGCCTTTTGTACGACGGTCACGCTGCATAATATAAGCCACCGGATTTGAATATCCCTGAATATCCAGCGCATAATACCCTCCGGCATCTATCGTTCCCGTCTCGTCGTATACGGGTGCCGTAGGATTATAATAATACGCATGCTTAAAAGCGGAATAATCATCATAGCTGGAATTCTCACCTTCCCGGTCAAAACGACGATAAGTAGCGTCGTATGCTATTTGAATCTTTTTATCGAATAAATTCTGATTAGCGGAAAAACGAGCGATCATCTCATTGAACCCTGACTTAAGAGCGATACCTTGATTATTTCGATAAGATACAGAAGCCCGGTAATTAAAATCGGTCGTACCTCCTGTCAATGCCAAGTTATGCGAATGGGAGAACGGAGTTCGGGTAATCTCATCCATCCAATTCGTATCATATCCCCGGTCGTTTCCCCCATTTGCCAAAAACTGGTCACGATCCATGACTTCCAATTGATTGGCTATGGAAGAGATAGACATATATCCATTGTAGGTAACGCTCATCTTCCCGGCAGAACCTCGTTTTGTCGTAACCAAGATAACGCCATTCGTTCCACGGGTTCCATATATCGCCGCCGCTGAACCATCCTTCAATACATCGATACTTTCAATATCATCTTGTGGAATAGCGGATAAATCCCCTTGAGGAATACCATCAATGACGATCAACGGAGAAGTATTACCGGTTAAGGATGAAGTTCCACGTAATTGGAACTTATACTCTCCATTCGGGTCGCCGGCATTTGGTTTGGATATATTCAAACCTGCCACTTTACCTTGCAACATACCCATTGGGTCAGACTGTACGCCCTTAATCAAGTCTCCCTCCTTCAAGCCTGCAACAGAGCCGGTCAATTCTTTCTTTTTCTGAGAGCCATATCCCACGGCTACCACTTCTTGAAGTCCGATACTTTCTTCCTCCAAGCTCACATTTATCGTGTTCTTGCCATTTACCGGAATCTCCGCGGTCTTATATCCAATATAAGAAACGATCAATACGGCATTTGATGATACATTCGAGATCTGATACATACCGCTTATATCAGAAATCGTACCGTTAGTCGTTCCTTTCACCGCTACATTGGCGCCAATGATCGGTTCGCCTGTCATAGATTCCTTTACAACTCCTTTTACTGTAATCGTTTGCGCCATCATGGGAAAGAATAACGCCAAACTAACGATCAAAAACAGGGCCTTTCGAAGCCATACTTCCTTTTTTTGATTTTCCATAACTCATTCATTTAAAGTTGACATTGTTTTTACAAAAAACGACCGGAGATCTCAATGTGCTGTAATTCAATTCGTATGGTAATGGTTATATATAATAGAGTATTAAAATCCACCGGTCGTTGTTTTTAAGCATTCAATCGCATTAAACTTTCGGGAATTGCCACGGGCTTCTATAGCTCCGCTTCAAATACGCGTCCGCTTTCGGATTATCCACAAACTTACGAGCTTGCGGATCATACACAACACGAGTTCCCGTCAAATATGAGATATTAGCCATATGGGCTAGGATCGTCGCGAAAGCCCCTTTCTCGATCGGGCTGTTCGTCTCAATAGATTTATTTAATATACACTTACACCAATTCGTCGCATGGGCCTCAATACCACCATCCTCGAACTTCCCGACAAGCTGGGCACGGTCGGTTAGTAACTCACCCTCCCGATTCTTCTCTGGAATCAATTCATAACCTTCACGATTACATACTAAGGTAGCTTTACTTCCGACCCAAGCTACCCCTTGATCCCGATTATAGAGATGAGCGACTTGTTGGGCCCATTCTATATGGAAATTCTTATACTGAAAGATCGTTGTCTGGCAACTGGGAGTCTCATTAAAAGAGGTAGGATCTTTATAAGCCGTAGAGAATACCGCCTCCGGATATTCACGGTCACACAATCCTAACGCTTTCAATCCATCGAACGCAGAGTCTATCCAATGCACTCCCCAGTCGGTTTGCTGACCGCCTCCATAATCCCAAAAGCCACGCCATCCACGAAAACGGTAATTATTAAATGGACGCTCGGGAGCCGGGCCCAACCACATATTGTAATCTAATGTAGAAGGAACCGGAGAATCCGCTACGGCCGGACGTGGG
>ENA-ORSQ01001616-ORSQ01001616.1-human-gut-metagenome-genome-assembly--contig:-NODE-1616-length-11348-cov-4.438679_pt1 | contig 11348 bp, 9 predicted proteins | sample MGYA00241900_ERZ509164 | MGnify/ENA primary metagenome ERZ509164 (study PRJEB26280, sample SAMEA2338807) | human gut metagenome | biome: human gut; feature: human-associated habitat; material: faeces...
TTGGCGTTTATGTGATACCGATGCCGTTTTATATTAATGAAAAAATGTATCTTGAAGGTGTAACTCTCACACAGGAAGAGTTTTATGAGAAGCTTAAGAAGGATGAACCGATCTCCACATCTCAGCCAAGTCCGGCTGATCTCTGTGATCTGTGGGACAAGCTTCTGAGAGATTATGAGGAAATCGTTCATATTCCGATGTCAAGCGGACTGAGTGCATCCTGTTCTACTGCAATGGGACTTGCTATTGATTATAATGGTCGTGTTCAGGTAGTGGACAATCAGCGGATTTCCGTAACACAGAGACAGTCTGTAATGGATGCTAAGATGCTTGCCGAGGCAGGAAAAAGTGCTGCAGAGATCAAGAAGATCCTTACAGATCAGAAACTCGATTCCAGTATTTATATCACACTTGACACCCTGAAATATCTGAAAAAAGGTGGCAGGATCACACCGGCAGCAGCAGCCATCGGAACGGTTCTGAACCTGAAGCCTGTACTTCAGATCCAGGGAGAGAAGCTGGATGCCTACGCCAAGGTCCGTGGCAAGAAGCAGGCCAAACGTGCCATGCTGAAGGCAATGAAGAATGATTGGGAAACACGTTTTAAGGAATACGCATCTGACGGTGAGATGTGTCTTCAGGCTGCTTATACAGGAAATCTGGAAGAAGCAGAAGAATTTAAAAAAGAGATCCAGGAGGTATTTCCGGGAATGGAGATACATATGGATCCCCTTTCTTTAAGTGTTGCCTGCCATATCGGTTATGGTGCCCTTGCAGTCGCATGTTCAAGAAAAGTGACGTTATAAGCATAAAATACAGAAACAAAGATATGAGGAGTTTGAAACATGAAGAAGATTATGGAACAGATGGCGGAAGAACTTTCCGCAGCATTTGAAAAAGCAGGTTATGATCCGTCCTACGGAAAAGTTACTGTTTCCAACAGACCGGACTTATGTGAGTATCAGTGTAACGGTGCTATGGCAGGAGCCAAAGCATATCACAAGGCACCGTTTATGATCGCTGATGATGTGGTAGCACAGCTGTCAGACAGCCGGATCTTTTCCAGAGCAGAAGTTGTAAAGCCTGGATTTATCAACCTGGATGTGAAACCGGAATTTGTTGCAGAATACATGAATAAGATGGCAGAGGACGAGAAGCTTTCTGTTGAGACTGCCAAGAATCCGAAGACGATCATTATCGACTATGGCGGACCGAACGTTGCAAAACCACTGCATGTAGGACATCTGCGTTCTGCGATCATCGGTGAGAGCATCAAGCGTATCGGACGTTTTGTAGGACATAAGGTGATCGGTGATGTACATCTTGGAGACTGGGGCCTTCAGATGGGACTGATCATCACCGAGCTGAAACACCGGAAACCGGAGCTGGTATATTTTGATGACAGCTTTACCGGTGAATATCCGGCAGAAGCACCGTTTACTATCAGCGAGCTGGAAGAGATCTATCCATGTGCCAGTGGGAAGTCCAAAGAGGATGAGGCTTACCGTAATGAGGCACTGGAGGCAACCCACCTTCTTCAGCAGGGTAAACCCGGATACATGGCTCTCTGGAACCACATCATGAATGTATCTGTAACAGACCTTAAGAGAAACTACGCGAATCTGAACGTAGACTTTGACCTCTGGAAAAAAGAATCCGATGCACAGCCATACATTCCGGATATGGTAGAGGATATGAAGAAGCGAGGATTTGCCTATGAGGACCAGGGTGCTCTTGTTGTAGATGTAAAAGAAGAGAGTGATACCAAGGAGATCCCTCCATGTATGCTTTTGAAATCAGACGGAGCTTCTCTCTATACGACCACAGACCTTGCTACTATCGTAGAGCGTATGAAACTCTTTCAGCCGGATGAGATCCTTTATGTTGTTGACAAGCGTCAGGAGCTGCATTTTATCCAGGTATTCCGCTGCGCAAGAAAAACCGGTCTTGTAAATCCGGAGACCAAGCTTTCCTTCCTTGGTTTCGGTACCATGAATGGAAAAGACGGTAAACCGTTTAAGACAAGAGAAGGCGGTGTTATGCGTCTGGAGAACCTGATCGCAGATATTGATGAGGAAATGTATCGTAAGATCGTGGAGAATCGCAGTGTAAAAGATAAAGATGCAAAGGATACTGCCAAGATTGTAGGACTTTCCGCAATCAAATACGGAGATCTTTCCAACCAGGCGACCAAGGATTACATCTTTGATGTTGACCGCTTTACATCCTTTGAGGGAAATACAGGTCCGTATATCCTTTATACTATCGTTCGTATTAAGTCAATCCTGAACCGTTATGTACAGGAGGGAGGAGCTTTAAGTACAGGTAAGATCCTTCCGGCAGTCAATGCCAGTGAGAAGAACCTGATGCTTCAGCTTTCCGGCTTTGCAGCAATGGTTGAGAACGCTTTTGAAGAAAAAGCACCACATAAGATCTGTGCATATATCTATGAGGTATCCAATGCATTTAACAGCTTTTACCATGAGACCAAGATCTTAAGCGAAGAGGATCAGGCACAGAAGGAATCCTTCCTTCAGCTGCTCCAGCTTACAAGAAGAGTGCTTGAGACAAGCATCGATCTTCTTGGATTCTCTGCACCGGATCGTATGTAAGGTATAGTTTTACGGATACAAACACTATGAATGATGACGGCCCGCCGGATAAAGGGACATTTTTTGTCTGCTATATCCGGCGGACTTTTTTATATAGAAAGTTCTTTGCAAAAAGAACAGGACGTGCTATAATAGGACTTATCCTAAACGAGGGCAGATCACGAATATCTGCCTGACTATAAGTTATCTGTTTTTTCAAACCGGAATTCACCGGATTATCCCAAATCAATAAGAAACGTAATTATAAATATTGTCTGACAGAAATGAGAGGAAGGTGATCTGTCTGATCGGAAATGTTCTGAAAGAACGTTATTGCATTGTAGAACAAATTGGACATGGCGGAGGTGGAAGCCTTTATCTGGCAAAAGATATGGAGCTTGGTATCTGCCGTGCAGTGAAAGAGATACCGATCGCAAAGAAAAAAGAAGCCAGACTCATGCAGCATCTGGAATATCCTGCAATACCGAAGATTATCGATTATGTGGAAACAGGGGAGTACTGTTATCTGATCATGGAATATATCAAGGGTCAGTCGCTGGGAGAACTTCTCCGTTCAGGAAAACGGTTTTCTTTACGGGAAATCCTTGCTCTGGGAAAGGAGATTGCCAGAGTATTGGAATATCTTCACAGTCGGAAGCCACCGGTCTGTTACGGGGACCTGAAACCGGATAATCTTATGTTTTCTGAAACCGGGCATCTGTATCTGATAGATCTTGGAAGTGCCATGTTCGATCATGGAAAAAGAAAACAGATCTGTGAAGGAACGAAAGGCTATGCGGCGCCGGAGCAGTATCAGGGCTACTTAAGACCGGGAAGTGATATTTATGCTCTGGGGAAGACCCTGGAAAAGCTTTGCGGAAAAAAGAAATGGCAGTGGATTTTATATCCGGATTTTTTCTTGCTCCTGTTCCGATGTACCAGAAAACAGGAAAAATACAGATATTCGGATATGTCAGTGGTTCAGAAGAAAATCCAAAAGCTGGAAAACAGATATCGGATGATCACTTGGAGAAAACGATTTCTGGAAGCGGCAGCTGCAGGGATTCTGATAGGAACACTGATCTTGATAGCAGGATTGCTGAAAACGGAAGAATTTTCTGTGGCGATCTCAGAAGTAACAGATTTGTATTACGAAGCCAGACAGTATCCGGAAGACTCAAAAGATCGGGAAAAGTGCTGTATGGCAGCGGAAAAGAGACTCCAGAGGTTAAGTAGAAATTATGGGGGAAAAGAACAGCAGCGTCGTATTGAGCTATTGTTGGCATGGAATGCGGAGCTTTTGTGTGAACCGGAAAAAGCGGCTTTATATTATGAAAATCTTCTTCTGTATGATGCAGAATATCCTGTGGCTTACGGAGAATATGGAATGTTTCTTATTCGGACCGGTCAGAAAGAGGCCAGCAGAAAGCTGTGGGAAGATTATAAAGAGAAAGAAAAAGCGGAATTACTGGATGACAGTGAAAGCAGAAATCTGCAGCTTTGGGAGGAGATCAATGAGAAAAAGAAGAGAAAGTGATCAGAAAAAACCAAAAGAAATGAAAATTACTAGTAGGAAAACCTGTTTTATTGTTTTGTTTCTGCTGGTTTTATGCAGCTGGATGATCCCTTCCATTGCTGTCTATGGATTTGATGTGTCAGGCATGGATAGTTTTGATACCGGCGGATTTGATATGAATGTGGGAGAAGGAACCGGACAGCTGCCGGAAGACTGGGAAGAAAGCTATGCAGGAGAAGAAAGTGATGATAGTAATTGGAACAGAGAAGAAGGAAATACTGAGGAGTATTCCGCTGCCTGGGCAGAATCAGAGAATGATCAGGAGGAGTCTGCACAATGGAATTTAGATTTTCAGACAGATGAGGTACGTTCTCAGGAAGAAAGCTTTATGGAAAATGGAGAAGATCCGGGGGTCGGGGGAGAAGGCTATGAAGTTCAGGAACCGGATATCAGACAAGATGAAAATCCGGGGATAACTATTCCGGAAGAAGCAGAGATAGCTGATACGCTTGCGGAAAAACTGACGGAAACGCCGATACCAACAAAACTGCCAATACTGACTGAACAACCAATCCCCATACAGACAGTGACAGCAAGTCCATCTGTAACGTTGACTCAAAAACCAGTTCGAAAGTCAGTGACAGATGCATCAAGGAGTGAGAAGAAGCAAAATCCGGCATTATCTTACTATCGGACAGAACCAACAGGAACGTCGGATAGGAAAAAAGAAAAAGAGCAAAAACCGGTGATCCGAATGAAAACAGACGGTAACAGGATCCGGATAGAGATCAGTCCGGATATTCCGTTCCAGATCCTTTCATTTCGGATCAATGGAAAAGAATGTGATTTTTACTGGCAAGGAAAAAAGCTTCTGGCGGAATTACCGAAAAAAAGCAGAAATCCCTGGAAAGCAGAACTCATGGGTTTTGTGAAATCCGGGAAGCTGTACTATGAAACCATGGACTTACCAGAAAAACAGTGATACAATAGGCATACTTACTGATTATTTTATACAACAGGAGGAATTTATGTATAAGGCAATCTTTTTTGATCTGGACGGAACACTGACAGAATCCGGAGAGGGGATTACGAAATCTGTACAGTATGCACTGGAGAAGCTTGGAGTTTCGGCACCGGAGCTGGAGCCATTGAAGGTTTTTGTGGGTCCGCCGCTTCTGGAACAGTTTATGAAATATGCGGGATTTGATAAAGAGACAGCACAGAAGGGAATTGAATATTACAGAGAGCGGTATTCAGAAAAAGGAATGTATGAGAATACCGTTTATCCGGGCGTGGAAAACACTCTGGCAGAACTGAAACGTCGTGGCTACAGACTGGCTGTGGCGTCTGCGAAACCGACCTTTTACGTAACACAGATCATGGACCATTTTAATCTGAGTCGGTATTTTGAGGTGATCGCCGGGACGGACCTCAATGGACCGAAAGTAACCAAATCTCAGGTGATCGAGGAAGCTCTGGAAAGAATGAGCCTTTCTGACCACCGTGACCAGGTAATCATGGTGGGCGACAGAGAACATGACATTCTCGGAGCCAGACGATGCGGGATCCAGTGTGTGGCTGTATCTTACGGATATGGAAGCAGAGAAGAACTGGAAAAGGCACAGCCTCTTCAGATCGTAGCTTCCGCAGATGAACTTCTGAATTTTTTCGTCTGACCCCTCTGCACAGACAGAATATTTTTCAAATAGTGTGGAGGGAGCTTTATCCGGCAGGAATCCATTATCTTATCGGACAGATCCTCGGAAGCGCCGTGCTTCTCTGGCTGGCAGGGCATGTCGGCAACGCACAGGAAAGGTACTATAGTTATACGCTGGTGATCACCGGACTTACCGGAGTGCTGGTTATGTTTCCAGCAGTATATTTTTACCGGAAGGATCGTATAGGAAGGCTGATCGGCGGTTTGACTTCCGTTGAGGAACAAAGGCTATCTATTCCTGAAATGCTGCTTCTTCTTGCTGCTGGAGCCGGATTTGCCCAGTATGCCAATGTGCTGGTGGCGATCCTGCAGAACTGGATCTCATCTAGCTATGGAGAGACGATGACGAAGATTACCTCAGGAAAGAGTTTGTTTATGATGATCTTCTGGATGGGGATCATAGCGCCTGTTGCAGAAGAAATGATCTTTCGCTGGCTGATCTATCTGCGACTTCGGGATCACTTTTCTGTACTGTTTTCCGCTGTGATCTCTGCGGCGTTTTTCGGAATTTATCACGGAAATGTCCTGCAGGCTGTGTATGCGTTTGTTCTGGGAGGGATTTCTGCGTGGTTTCTGGAGATGGGCGGTAATAAGTGGACCAGTGTGCTGATGCACATCGGAGCCAATACCTGGATACTTATTTTCAGTGAATATGCCCAGACTCTGGTGGAAAAAGCCGGAGCAGGAAGCCTTCTGATGATCTATGGTGTTTTTGCGGCAACGATGATTGGAGGATATCAGTATTTTGCACGCCGGGGAGAAAAACGTGGCTACCGGGCTGTTTGATCCAATGTGGATCACGAATATCTGCCTGCTACTGGATCAGGCAGAGTGATAGATGAATATTTGCTTTACAGAGAATCTGTAGTGGAATCATAGTATAAGGATGCCATTACAGATTTTTTTATAAAAATATGCCGGAATCTTTTGCTGCCGGTAAATTTATATAGATTTTATATTTATTTAAGAGACCATTTCTTGCGTACCTTTGTATCATGTGCTATCATAAGTGTATTAAAAGAATTAATACACTTAATACACAGATTACAGAGAAAGGAGCGTCGTATGTTATTCTTGGACTATCAGGACAGACGTCCCATTTACGAGCAGATCGTAGAGAAATTCCGGATGCTGATCCTGTCAGGAGCTGTGGAGCCATCTTCCAAGATGCCGTCTGTGCGGCAGCTGGCCGTGGAATTATCCATCAATCCCAATACCATCCAGCGGGCATATATGGAACTGGAGCAGCAGGGGCTGATCTGTCCGGTGAAGGGAAAAGGCAGTTTTGTCACAGACAGCAGCAGGATCAGGCAGATCGGTATGGAAGAAACCTTAAGTGAGCTGAAAAAGATCACAGAAAAGGGAATGGCTCTGGGAGTAGGGGAGGAAGAAATGATCGGTGTGATCCGCTTATGCTATAAGGAGGGAAACAATGATTGAGATAAAAAACTGCAGCAAAGCTTTTGGTAAGATACAGGCAGTAAATAAGGTCACCATGGATATCGGGGAACGGGAGGTTTTTGGACTGATCGGCTCCAACGGTGCGGGAAAAAGTACTCTGCTCCGTATCATGGCCGGGATCATCCGTCAGGACAGAGGAGAGGTGCTGATGGATGAAGAACCGGTTTTTGAAAATGAAAGGATCAAAGAGCATTTTTTCTACATACCGGACGATGCATATATTCCGGCAAATTACAATGCTCTGGACATGGCAGAATTTTACCGTTGTATTTATCCGGGATTTCAGCAGGCGCGTTTTGAGACAATGATGAAGCAGTTTCATCTGGATGGAAAACGAAAAATCAGCACTTTCTCCAAGGGAATGAAGAAACAGCTTCTGGTGATCCTGGGAATCAGTACAGGAACGAAATATCTGTTTTGTGATGAAACCTTTGATGGCCTGGACCCGGTAATGCGCCAGGCAGTAAAAAGTATTTTTGCATCGGAGATCATGAGTCGTGAATTTACGCCGGTGATCGCTTCCCACAATCTTCGGGAGCTGGAAGATATCTGCGATCACATCGGGCTTCTTCATCAGGGAGGAATTCTCCTTTCCAGAGATCTGGAGGATATGAAATTCCACATCCATAAGATCCAGTGTGTACTTACTGACAAAAAGAAAGAAGAAGAATTAAAGAAAGAGCTGGAGGTTTTGAAAACAGAGCATCAGGGCTCCCTGCTGCTTATTACTGCGAGGGGAACAAGAAGAGAAATCATGGAGAAGATACAGGCAAAAAATCCTCTTTTCTGCGAAGTGCTCCCACTGACTCTGGAAGAAATATTTATCAGCGAAACGGAGGTGGCAGGCTATGAAGTCAAAAATTTATTCCAGTGAGTATATGAAATCCTCTTCCAAAGGACAAAGATGGATCCCGGCATTTGCCATGATCGCATTTCTCCTTGCATTTCCGGTAGCGGAACTTATTCTGATGGGAAAATGGAATGAGCGCAGTTATACTCAGAGTCAGCTTTCCTATCTGTATTCCAGCCTGTGGAGCAGTGACTTTCTCACAATGGGAGCAGCTGTGGCTGCGGTAACCGCATTTTTTGCAGCAGTAAGCGGCTTCTGGTATCTGTATTCCCCGAGAAAAGTGGATTTCTATCACAGCCTTCCGGTAAAGCGAAGTGCACTGTTTCTGCACAGAGTATTGTTGGCTGTTCTTTATTATCTGGTGCCATATGTGATCATGGAATTTGCTGCGGTATGCATCGGGGCAGCCAGAGGATATTACAGCCTTTCCATTATGAAAAAGGCACTGATCCTGCTGGTGCTCCATCTCCTGATGTATCTTCTGGTGTATTTTTCCACAGTGCTGGTGATCGCCTGCACCGGTACCATGTTGATGGGAGCACTTGCATGGGCAGGGCTGTTTACCTACAGTATCGTTCTGGCAGTGATGCTGCAGTTAAGCGGACATTTATTTTTTGATACCTGGTACGAGGGCAGTTACGGAATTCTGGCAGCAGTGCGGAATCTGGGATCTCCTCTTATGGTGATCGTAAGCTTTATAGATAGATACAGCAGCGGAAGCTTTGGAAAGCATTTGCTGATACTGATCCTCACGCTGTTTATCATGGCAGCACTTTCCTGGATGGCATTTTGCAGACGAAGGTCAGAGAATACCGGAAAAGCTCTGGTATATACCTGGATGGAGCCGGTCTTAAGTGCCCTGATCACAATACCATCCGGACTGGGGATCGGTCTGATCTTTTATATGATTCCGGAAGATTCATCCAAAACAGCATGGTGGATCTTCGGAATGATACTGGGAACGATCCTGGTCCATGGAATTCTGGAAGTGATCTATGAAATGGATTTTCGCAGATTTTTCCGCAGAAAAGTGCAGCTTATGATCCTTGGAGGTGTTGTGGCAATCTGTGCGCTGACCATGAAAATGGATCTTCTGGGATATGACAGTTATTTTCCGGCTTATGACAATCTTCAGGGAGTTGTGGTAAATGTAAGCAATCTTTCATATACAGAGCAGCTTTGCAATGTGGAAAAAAAAGAAAGCGGAATCTATAAGATCCGGTATACTGCCACCTCAGACAATAGTTCCGGTCTGCTGGATCAGCCGGTGATGAAGAGTAAAGCATTGTATAACAGTCTGAAGGATATCAGGCTTCAGAATGAAAAAGAAAAAAGATCCGGAAGGCGTATGTATGTACGCTACATAAATAAACAAGGGTTCAGTGTCTGCAGAAGCTATAGTGTATCTTCTGCACAGGCGCAGAATCTTATGGAAGCCCTGTATGATGAGCAGACATGGAAAGAAGACAGATATTCATTTTTCCAGCTGGACAAACAGTATCTGAAAGAGGTTACCGGTATTTTCTGTGACGGAGATATTCATTCTTTATTTGAAAAAAATGCAGAGAAGCGTCAGGCACTGGCAGAGGCACTGAGAAAGGACATTCTGGAAAACGGCGGTCAGACAGTAAAAGACCAGCCATGTGCAATGCTGATGTTCGATTATACGGGAATTCCGTCAGAAGGCTACATGGATGAATGGGGAATGAATGTACCGGCTGTGCAGGAAGGAGAGAATGTGTCCACATCCGTTCTGGTGTATCCGTCATATAAGAGAACACTTGCAATTTTGGAAGAAACAGGATATCCTCTTTCTATGGATGAGCTGTCTGTTGAGTATATTGATGTTTATTACTTCAGCTCCGAAGCTGCCGGCGAAGATGATGAAGCTTTTTCCGACACTGAGCCCATTTCGGATCTTGAAGAAACAGATAACGGTTATAAAGTCCGTTACGATAAAAAGGAACAGCTGGAAGCCCTGAAAAAATGTATCCGTCCATCACAGCTGGTAAACGGATGGACTATCTGGAATGCAGATGCCACAATGGAAGTGGTTCTGGAAGGACAAGAGAGCACCGGCGGGGATTCCGGACTTTATATGACATTTGCCGGTGAGATCCCGGATTTTATCAGAGCAGATGCAAAGGCAGCCCATGTAACAGAATGGGAGGTAAATGATTAATGGAAAAACCAGTCCGGTTAGATAAATTTCTGGCAGATGCCGGCGCAGGTACAAGAAGCGAGGTAAAAAAATACATACAGAAGGGTCAGGTGCAGGTTAACGGGAAACCTGTGAAGAAACCGGAGCTGAAAGTAACAGAAGAAGATCAGGTGGTTATGAACGGGCAGGAGATCCATGCTGCACCAGAATATGTATACTATCTTTTTAACAAGCCGGCAGGCTGTGTCAGCGCAACGGAGGACTTCAGAGATAAAACGGTTCTTGACTATATTGAAGAGAAAGACAGAAGAAAGGGGCTTTTTCCGGTGGGACGCCTGGATAAAGATACAGAAGGCTTTCTTCTGATCACAGATGACGGTCCTCTGGCACACGAGCTTCTTTCTCCGAAAAAGCATGTGGATAAGACCTACTATGCAAAAGTATCCGGGAAAGTGACAGAAGAAGATGTCGTGAAGCTGGCAGAAGGCGTGGATATCGGGGAAAAAGATCTCACACGACCGGCAAGGCTGGAGATCCTTTCTACCTGGGAGTCCGGTACAGAATCTGCAGAAACCGGTAAGAACTGGGAATCTGAGATCCGACTTACCATCCACGAGGGAAAATTCCATCAGGTAAAACGGATGATGGAGGCACTGGGAAAAAAAGTAACTTATTTGAAAAGACTATTCATGGGGCCGCTGGCGCTTCCTTCAGATCTTCCGACAGGAAAATATCGTTCGCTCACCGAAAAAGAGCTGGAGCTTCTGAAGTCTGCCGGAAACCGCTGAAAAACAGAAAAAAATTGGAAAAATCCCCTTTACATAAGGGGATTTTCTATGCTATAATTCAGAAGTTGCAAAAATAAGCACGCACGGCGATTCTATAAGGATGGTGCCCTACGGTGTGAGGATGGGTCCAGAGAGAAGGCGACCTGTGCGGAAGAATTTAACCAAAAAGGAGAAAAGACATGAGCGTTATTTCAATGAAGCAGCTTTTAGAGGCAGGTGTTCATTTCGGACATCAGACAAGAAGATGGAACCCTAAAATGGCTC
>ENA-ORSQ01001621-ORSQ01001621.1-human-gut-metagenome-genome-assembly--contig:-NODE-1621-length-11337-cov-2.489186_pt1 | contig 11337 bp, 10 predicted proteins | sample MGYA00241900_ERZ509164 | MGnify/ENA primary metagenome ERZ509164 (study PRJEB26280, sample SAMEA2338807) | human gut metagenome | biome: human gut; feature: human-associated habitat; material: faeces...
TTAATTTTTCACTATTTGTAAAAGACAACCTGGAAAAAAGAGGTTCTGCCGCAAATTCCACCTCACACCTGAAACAAACAATCATATGATCCATTCTGCAATCTTTATATTCCTCATTCTGAATCAAGTCCTGCTCCATTACATTGAGCATGCGGCAGGATAATGTTCCATCCTTTGCAAAAAATAAAATCTGCTTTAAATAATCCTGATATTTTAGACCATTGCTGCATTCTTTTGCCCTTGTCTGGCTTTGAAACGACTGTAATAGATGCGCCAAATCTGTCGTCCACTGCTCTTTTGACTTCACCAGCGCAATTTTTCCTCCCATGAGCAATGCCCTGATATCCTGGATACTTTCGATATATGCCCATGCACCGACAACCGCGATCTGTACCGTCTTAATGATTGCCGGATTTCCGGTAAAGCCAGCTAATGCAGCAGCGATTGTCTCGGACTGTAACATTTTTTCTCTGTCCGACAGTAAATATGTGACATTCGAAGCACAGCGATACAATAGCAGTCTGTTGACTACCTCTTCTAAATTCTTTCGTTCTTCTTCATGTCCTCCAATTAAATATTCCAACTCATAGGAATATGCATGGTTTTCTTTCGGGCTGCAGTAGTTGGAAAAATTTGATTCCGCATATTCCAGCACAAGAATTTTCCGATACCAGTCACTTTCTGCTTCGTAATTTATATTTCCTTCACTGCAGGTTCTTTTTTCAATCGCCTCCGCAAGATTCATGCGTTTCGTAGAGATTTCGCCGGCGTTTTCCACAACCAGTCCAAGTGTAGAAAGACTCATCGATTTTCTGATTTCATTCACAACATCCAACGGATTTTCTTCCAGAGGCTGTGTATCCTTTTCATTTGTCCTATTCACAATAGATTCATTTTCCTGCCTGCCATTTTCTGCTTTTCCATTGTCTGTCTTTGCTTTCTCTGTCTTTTCCTTCTCTGCCCTTGCACTCTCAATGCTCTCTTTCGCCTGATCAATGGTTTCTTCGACATTCGTCGTATTATTTTTCATGTCATTCTGGTTAATATATCTCTGACGAATCTCTTCTGCTGCCTCTCTGGGCAGATTTTTCTTCATATATGCAGAGATCATATCGAGAAGCACTTCGCCATCAGCATCTGTGACAAGCAAATATTTTGGCTCATAAATGTGGCTGGTCTCCATCTGAAACAGATTCATATCCGGAAACTGCCATCCAAAATTCTTCTGATTCAAATTTTCATCCAGTTTCTCTTTCATTCTCCCTGTCACATTGCCGATTTCAAAAAAATCTGTACTATAGCCACCATCCAGCATGAGCAGATGAAACTCTTCCCATAAATAAGGCTGATATTCTGCAGCCACACATTCCACACCCTGCCTTCCCTTCCAGTCCGCATATTGAGACAGCCCATAAAATCTTGCTGCCTCAAGTAATACAAAAAGGGCTGAAAACACAAAACTCATACATAGCGCTGAAAATACCGTAATACTTCCCTTTTTCACTAGATACTTCCCGCCTTGCTGTTAATGGTTTCGAAAATACTGTTCACCAGATTTGTGAGCTGCTTTTTAAAGATGATTACAAGCCCTATTAAAACCACAAGTATCAATATCATTTCCACAACTCCCACTCCACTCTCATCTGCTGCAAATTCTTTTGCCACTCTTACCATTTGATCTTTCATATTCTTTTTCCTCGCTTTCCTATTTTTAAAAATTAAAAAACTGCTTACATCTACCTTTCATTGTCCGCCCTGCATTTTACAGATCCAACAATTCTCTGATAATCATTTTGAGAAACAATTACTTACTGTAACGAAAGAAACGCAGGAACCATAATAATGACAATGATAATTCCAAACATCATCATCATTGGAAACAGCATTTTTGTCCCTGCCTCCTCCCCGCTTTTCTTTGCCAGATTTTTGCGTTCTTCAAAGGCATCTGAAACTTCCTGTTCTAATAGCTGCACCAGTCCCCTCGTTCCTTTTCGAAGATTCTGGACAAGCAAACTGCAAAATTTCCGGTAACGATGCAATCCACATCGCTCTCCAAAGCGTTCATAAGCCCGTGCCTCTCCAACTCCGCTCTCAATCTCATGACATGTGATAAGCATCTCCTCATATAACGGATGAATCGGTATCGTATTATTTTTCCGCTTATTGCTGTAATTCGTTGCAATTTTGTTCCATGCGCTAAATAATGTCATTCCAGCCCCAAGAAGGATTGTCAACTTGCTCACCAGCTCCGGATACTCAGACTGCAATTTTTCTTTTCGCCGTTTTTCCTCTTCCTGCTTTCTGGATTTCTCGACCAATGGAACACAGCCCGCTGCAATCATCCCAAGAAGCAGCAATTTTAAAGGCATTCTCTCACTTTTTTCCTTCCATATGATTGTCTGGTCATCTATGGATTCCGGCAAAATCAGCGTAGAATCATTGGTTTTTTCGTTCTTTTTTATTAATTCCTGTTTTAATTTATTGTTGATTTTTTCTTTCTCTGAATATATCTTTGGACAAATTTGAAAGAAAAACTGATACTCCAACGTCTGACTGTCACAGCCTAATTCCACGACAGCCTTCACCAATATTTCCTCTTCCTCTAAACTGTCATTCATTACATGCCCTTCCAGATTGACATACTGATAAGAATCAAAACTCCAATCTGCCGTCACCTGTCCGTCCTGATACTGTGACTGGATGCAGACATCCTTTCGGATCTCATCTACAGATTCATTTTCTCCCGGAAAAGTCTCTGCGATCTCCTGCTCTGCCGCCGCAAGCAATGCCTGCTGTTCTTCCTTCGTCAGCCCCTGCTCTGCCACGTGCACTGACAGTTCCTGTTCCAGTTCCTTCTCTGGAATTTCCCAGATAAGTTCTGCATCGTAGTTGCCATCTCCATATGCCTGCCGCTCCAATACATTTCCATGCTTTAACACCGGATTCATAGATTCCTGTATCAGCGCTGCCCCCGCCAACACAGCAAATAACGCAAAGACCTTCCCCATTTTTCGATAAAGGCTCTGTCCCTGCTTTTCACTTTTTCTATTTTTCATATATTCCTTCCCAGATTTCACTCAACTCTTCAGAATACACTTAACACTCCACCCACATATCTGTCAGACCTTAATAGCTGTCATTTTTGCGGAAATTTTTGTTGCAGCAAGATACGCACCCAACGCGCCTGTCATAACACTAATTCCAAAAATATTTCCATACAATGGTGCCAAAAATTCTCCTGATGTCAGATTCAGATATAAAATAATGAAAACAGGAATTACATTCATAATCTTCTGTTCCATCTTCTTTGCAGAAATTACTGTCTGAACCTCTCTTTCCACCTCGATCTTATCGCTGATATGTTCAATGGTTGTTGCTATAATTTTGTGAAAATCACCGCCACTGCGTTTCGCGAACAAAAAAACATCGGAAAAATTCTGAATATCTTCACAATCGCTGCGAAGCGCAAATTCATATAACAGTTTTTCAATTGGCTGGTTCATTCCAACCGCCTGATTGATCTGATGCAGTTCTCCGACAAATATCCCATCCTGTCCATATAGTTCCGTCATCTCCTTCTCGCTCTCCCGCCATGCATTCTCCATGGAATATCCCGCCTGAAGTGCTGCCGCAACACTCTGCATTGCATCGCGGAACTGCAAAAGAAGTGTCTCTTTTTGCTGTTCCCGCCGTTTCTTTTTCTCTCTTTGAATACACAGTGGAATGAAAATAAAAACAGTGACCATGCCATATACAGACTGATATAAAATCCACGCCGCAAGCATTCCCGCCAGAATTCCTTTTCCAATGCAAACCATCATTTCTTTTTTGCTCAAAAAATATGTACTATAATCCATCCAGACAATACCCTGCCCTTATCATTTTCTCTGTGTGTATCAGATCACCGACTTTTTCCATTGCTCTATGTACTGTATTTTCATGTACTGTATTTTCTTCCGCTTTTTCTTCTTTAAAGCGGTATATGTCATTCAAAATGATGTTATTTTCCTCGTATCCTGCAATTTCTGTAATTGAAAGTACCTTTCGGCTCTTATCCCGCATACGTCCAAGATGAATCAGAATATCAATGCCGGACGCAATCTGGCTTCGGATTGCCGGAAGCGGCAGTTCCATCCCCATTAAAACCATCGTTTCCAATCGGCTTAACATATCTTTGCAGGAATTGGCATGTCCGGTGGACAAACTTCCATCATGCCCTGTATTCATCGCCTGCAGCACATCCAGTGCCTCCGCTCCACGACACTCTCCCACAATCACCCGGTTTGGTCTCATGCGAAGTGCCGTTTTGATCAGGTCGCGTATCGTGATCGGCAGAACCCCTTCGGTATTGGCATTCCTTGTTTCCAACCGCACCAAATTGGGTTTGTCGATCAATTGCAGTTCTGCCGAATCCTCAATTGTGATAATTCGTTCCTCCCTTGGGATAAACTGTGACAATGCATTTAAAAATGTTGTTTTTCCGGAACCTGTCCCACCGGAAACAAAAATGTTATACCCGGAAAGCACAAGCACTTTTAAAAACTCTGCTGCCTCCTCTGTGATTGCTCCAAATCGGATCAGATCTTCCATCACAAACGGCTGCTCCGGAAATTTACGGATTGAGATAGCCGAACCGTCAATTGCGATCGGCTGTAACACAATATTTACCCTTGAACCATTTGCAAGGCGCGTATCCACGATCGGCGATGCTTCATTCACCATACGGTTATTACTTCCTGCCATCTGCTGAATGACATCATTTAATTTCTCTTTGGAAGTAAAATGCTTATCTGACTCAAACAGCTGCCCTCTTTTTTCGTAAAAAATATGCTCTGCCCCATTTACCATAATCTCTGTGATTTCCGGATCATCCAGTAATTCCTGCAACACATCCAGCTTGCGGAGCGAATGGAACAGATACTGTTCTAACGCTTCCTGCTCTGACAGTTTTAAAAATTTTTGTTTTCCGTAAATACTGCATTTTTCTGAGACAATTGCCCGGATTTCGGTATCACTCATCTCTCTGGTGAGGTCAATTTCCGCGAGAATATGTTCCCTCAGCTTTTGAATTTCTTCATCCGATGTCTGCATAATTCCTCCCAAACTCTCCTTTTCCTCACAATACGCACTCCAAACATTTGCTACTCATCCATGATCTCCTTCCATCTTCTGACAAAATCACCAAATTCACTCCACTGTAACTGCTCGATGACATTTCCACCGCCATGAATATTTTTAGCCGTATATGGCACATTGACTTTGCGAATTTTTTCTGCCACTGCCTGATGTCCTGTCTTTTCCAGCCACTCATAAAAATGCTTGTCCCTGCACTCGTAAAAATAACCTTCCCTGCCAATCAGAAGCAGTTCATCACAGCGGCTCATGCAATCTGCCAGTTCCGGCATACTCACGCCAAAATCTACGACAAGCACCTCAAAGTCCGTATTTTGTTCCATAAAATCAATAAATTGTTCCCACTCCTGTCTGCCAATCTGCCTGATATTTTCCGGATTTTCAAAAGGCAAAATCACAGATATTCCGGACATTTCATAGACACAGTTCCAAAAATACTCTGTCGTCAGTTCCCCACTGCGGAGTTTTAAAACTACGTCTGTAAAATCAAAATTCCCTGTTTGTCCGAATAATTCCCGAAAGCCCGAAAACTCAAGGAAATTGAAATACAGTACTTTCTGCTCTCTGCCAAGATTTACCGCATGCATCACCGAAAACAGTTCCTGCATCTCATGACATTCCGGAGAAACTACCCCGATCACCTTCCCATGTGTCGCAACCTGCACTCCCACAGGTTCCCTTTTGGTCATCCCTGCCTGCACATAAATTTCATGCAGCAACTGTTCCATCGGCTGATATTTCGTAACAATTTTCTTCTGCGGTATCGTATCTTTTTCCCACATTGCCTCCTCCGCCGCCTGATTTCCACACAGATCAGACAGATACATGATATTTACGTCCGAAGAAAACTCCTCAAATCCACTCCCTGCAATCACCAGATCAAAGTTTCCCATTTTCTCATCTCCGGTAAACTGCTCGATTGTGGAATAAATATTCAACTCAATTTCCTGCGCTTTATGATTCATCATATAAGCCGCAAAGCGCTCACAATAAAACTTGTCCTTATCACAAAGGGCAATTTTAATTTTTTGCAACTACACACCTCCCTGTTACATACACAACTGCCAGCAGGATTTCGATGGAAAAATGAATTTTTGTGAATCTTTCCTTTTTCCCTCCCTGTGAAAGATAAAGCTGCACTACTTTTCCCATGCCAAGCACTGCTGCAAAAAGAAAGGAATCAAACATTACCAGAAATAACTGCTTTGTTGTCAAAAAACTACCTACTAAGGAAAATAATTTGATGTCGCCTGCTCCAAGAGCATGCATCTGAAATAAAAGAAATAAAAGAACCACCGGAATTGTAATATTAAGAATAAAATACAGAATACCAACGTACCCATTTCCCCAAATTTTGAGTACCAGTCCCCATATTAATCCACACACGATCAGCCGGTTACTGATCTTCATGCATTGCACATCTGTTACCACTGCAATCGATAAAAATGTCAGCAGTGTCAGATTTGTAATCGCCCCAATTCATCACCTCGCTTTGTTATAAGTCGCATTATAGCAACCGCATTTTCGCTTGTCTATAGCAATTGTGAAAAAAATCGAACTTTGGCAGTTTCCTACAAAAACTTTGTCACCTCAATTCCATAAAGGAGCGCAACCCCAGGGAATCCAAGGGTTCCGGATGTCAAAAGGGTAACCGGATTTAAACCGACATATATATCGAAGCCTTGCTTTTGCAAAATGTCATTGACCAGAAGAATCATGATGGCTCCAAGGACTGTCCGAACTAAAAAATTTAAAATAATCTGTGCCCTTTTTCGCAATAAAAGTACCAGAAGAATGATTCCACAAATGATGGCAAGTACCACCATTCCCATTTTTTGATCCATAACCACCACGTTTTTTGTTTTAATTTATGATTGTTTTCTGGAATTTATGAAAATTATTTGAGATATTGTATAGTTTTTCCATTCCGTGACTATACTATTAATAAGATTTCAGTGACTGTTCCCATGAGGACAGAATTTTATTGATCGGAGGGGATTACCATACGTATTTTACAAGAGGAATATGCAAAGGATAAACACTATACGCTTCTTAAGGATGACCTCCACCAGACCGCACGTGCACTGCAGGATGCTTATAATAACCTGGAAAATGTTGTCGATCCGGATCTGATCGACTGCTACATTTACGAGTTAAACTCCGTGCAGATGCGTTATAAATTTTTGCTCGCAAGCATAAAAAAAATGGAACTTTCCCAGTAATTTCCGGCACTTTAATCGAAAAGAAGAGGCTTCTATGCAAAGAAGCCTCTTGATTTGTCCAGTTCCTGGCAGTTTTCCACCAGATCACCTTTTCCGTATGTGTACCCGGCATACACCTGCTGGGTATTTTTCATCATTGGCGCAGAGGAATCTGTCTCTGCCACCTTGCAAAAACTCTGATATAATTTCCGAAGCATTTTTTCTGCAGTTTCAATCTCCGTCAGACTCCGTTTATACATTGCTGCCGCAAGGGAATCCCTGCAGAAAACATAAATCCGGTAAAGATTTCTGGAGATGTCATAAGAAAAATCCAGTGTCTGCATTAACTCACCAATGGAATTCTGTGCTTTCCGCAGAGCCACCTTAAACTCTTCCCATTTTTCTTCCTGATATGCTTTTTTTGCATCATCCAGATAAGCAAAGATGATCTCATAATTGATCACCGTAAGCCCGCTCCGGTTGCTCTGGCTGATTCTTCTGGTAAAATCCAAAATCTGCTCTTTTTCCACGTTTTACACCATCCCTGCAAAAATACTACTGTAACAATGATAAAACATTCTGTGGAAGATCATTTGCCTGACTTAAAACTGACACGCCTGCCTGCTGAAGTACATTGTACTGTGTATAATTGGTCATTTCCTCTGCCATATCCACATCTGTCAGTCTTGACATTGCATCCGTCATATTCTCCTCAAATGTATCGAGACTGGAAGTTGCATACTCCAGACGGTTTTCATAAGCACCGATCTTGGAACGTGCATCAGATACCATTGCAATTGCATCGTCCAATGCACTGATCGCACGGTCAGCTCCTGTCACAGTTGTGACATCCAGATCATCGATATAAAGGGTCTCACAGGAAATTTCCTGAATGCGGACATCCATATTCTGATGCTCGTTAGCTCCGATATGAAGTGTCATATTACCGATATCAGTCACATCAAAGACTGTCTTTCCTGTTTTTCCCTCTTTTGCCAGAAAACTCATGGAAAATCCATCTCTGTCCGTGATCGTCACTCTGTTTCCATCGGTTGCAACGGTTGCGGTGTTTGAAAAAATAGATGTATCTGTTGTTCCCGCAATCACCTTTCCAACACTAAGTTCCACTTCTGCATCCGTTCCAGAATTTCCGGCTTTTGCTGCATCATAAGTCATTGTTCCTGTTTTCGCATCTGTTGTAAGATCTGTGGTATAACCTAACGCTGTTGCAAAATCTTTCGTTGTACTCACACCTTCTTTTCCAGAAAACGTTATAACTAACGCTGCCGAAGAACCATATCTGCTTGCCTGAAGACCAGTAAACGTACCATCGTCCGTCTTCATCTCTGCCTCGCCAACCTCTGCTGCTGCACGGATTTTCTCATAAACTTCTGCCATTGTGTCATTTGCATCAATATCCACGGAAGAACCATTGATGGAAATTGTTCCAGATGCACCGATTGCCCCCGTACCCGTAGAATTAATTCCCACATCTGTTGCAGTATCTGTTGCCTTTGTTGCGGCTGTTTTGATATTGATCTCATATTTTCCCGGGTTTACATAATCCGAAACATTCACACGGGAAACATTTGCGTTATCCGTATAAACACGTGTATCCAAAGAACCATCCAACAGCGATTTTGAATTGTACTCCGTATCTTTGGAAATACGGTTGACCTCGTCCTTCAACGCCTCGATCTCGTCCTGGATTGCCTGTTTGTCCTCTAAAGAGTTCGTTCCGTTTGCTGCCTGGACAGAAAGTTCACGCATTCTCTGTAAAATAGCACTTGTCTCATTCAATGCGCCATCTGCGATCTGAAGTACAGAAGTTCCATCGGATGCATTGGAAGATGCTCTGTCTAACGCATCGATCTGTGCCTGCATCTTATTGGAAATTGCCATTCCTGCAGGATTATCCTTTGCATGATTGATCTTCAAACCGGAAGAAAGTCTCTCCATGGATTTTGTAAGATTGTTTTCTGTACGAAGCAGCTGTTTATTGGTGATCACTGCTGACATATTATTATTAATTCTCATATTTTTCCTTCCTTCTCAACTCATCTGCTTCATATATCGTCAAAATCCTCTTTTTCCCTTAGAAAAATCTACAAATTTATTTGCTTTCCAAAGCAAATCGTATTATAATTACCTCGTTATTGGACACACTAATACGGCAAATATCACTTTGTCGTATGTGGGAATACAACGAAAAAGTATCAGAACTTTTTCCAAAAAGATACAAGGAGGATATCAGAATGGCTCAGGTTAATAAATCAACCATGATTGGTGAATTACTTCAGATTGACCAGAATATTGCACCAATTCTTTTAAATATTGGTATGCATTGTCTTGGATGCCCATCTTCCCAGATGGAAACAATTGAAGAGGCAGCTATGGTTCACGGAATTGATCCGGATGCTTTAGTAAAAGAGATCAACGATTTCTTAGCAAAAGACCTCGCTTAGTTTTAAGCAAACATTATTACAAAAAAGGTATCGGCAAATTGCCGGTACCTTTTCTTTTTGCCCGAAGGCTTTTTGATTCGTTTATAATTCTGCCAGAGTCTGAAGCGCATTTCCCTGCAGGATCATATGATAATGTTCCCTGAAAAATGCTCCTGTTGCCGGCGTATATGGCTGCTGAGCTGCATATTCTGATAAAATATTGCAGACCTTATTGAATGTTTCCGGTGACTGATCACTCTTACTCACCAGCAGATAATAGCGGTTGGCGGTCTGACTCTTGTAAAGATCATTCGCTCCCGCATAAAAACCATTCAATATATGCGCAAGTCTTGTCACTTCATCAAGATTCTTGAAAACAAACAGCTTTGTAATGTCTACAAGTACGTTTACCGGAGTTTCTTCCTTCGCTGTTTTCTCACTGCTCTCTGCCGTCTGGGTATCCCCCTCCGGCTCCTTTGCAGCTTTCTTATGCTCTTCCTGAATCTTTCTGAATAATCCTAATATATCATCAGCGCCTGCTGCCGCTGCATTCTGCACACTGCCTGACATAGCATCTTCATACAAATCTTCCGGATCAGGATCTGAAAACCTGGAAAAACGTGTATCAAGTTCCTCCGGATATTCTACCTTCGTAATCACCAGAATAATTGTGTCCGCGGAAAGCGGGATAGCTTCAATCATAAGCGGTATATCGTCTGCTTCAAATCCAAATTCATAGGCAGCCTGCTGCATCATATCTCGAAACAGCATCTTCGCCTTTTCGGTCCCGTATGCGAGTTCACTGAGCTTAATCTGACGTTCTGCCAGATCTTCTCTGGTCAAAGTGCAACGAATCTGATTCTCATTCACTTTTTCAATTTTCATATTATCACTTCCTTCATCCGGAAAACCTTGTAAACTGTACATCTATTATAATCAAATGCCCTATTGATGTAAAGTATACCATTTTATTAAATATTTCTAAACTCATCTTCAATTCCTTTGCACCCATAAAATTTTGTGAAAATTCACCAAAGTTATAAAAAGTAGTTGCAAAACAATTTTGTTCATGTTATAAAGGTATGCATGAGATGGCGAAACGGATACGCTTTGAAAGGAGCGATCTTTCGTTAAACCAACAACTTTGTTTGGCAAATACCGGGTTCTATCTACTCTTGGTACTGGAAACAGCAGCACCGTCTATCTTGCCGAACATATCAGACTGAACGTATACCGGGCAATCAAGTGTATCCCCAAAGACACTTCTCTGGTATCTTCACCTTCTTCGGAAGCCACACTTCTGAAGAATCTCAATCATCCTGGAATTCCCATTATTTACGATATTGAAGAAGATGAACATTTCTTTTATATCATCGAGGAATTTATTCAGGGACAATCCATTGACACTTTTGTGTCATATCAAAAAATTTCCCATGAACTTTTAATAAAATTTTGCATCCAGCTTTGTGATATTTTAGATTATCTGCATCATTTAATGCCATATCCAATCCTATATCAGGATCTAAAACCAGAGCATATTATAGTATGTGGAAATCAGA
>ENA-ORSQ01001623-ORSQ01001623.1-human-gut-metagenome-genome-assembly--contig:-NODE-1623-length-11329-cov-5.796257_pt1 | contig 11329 bp, 10 predicted proteins | sample MGYA00241900_ERZ509164 | MGnify/ENA primary metagenome ERZ509164 (study PRJEB26280, sample SAMEA2338807) | human gut metagenome | biome: human gut; feature: human-associated habitat; material: faeces...
TACACATTATAGGCTCGTCCAAACTTTTCAATCGTTTCCAGTGGATTGACAGTCATCTGAGCGGTCTCTGTCTCAGGCGGCTTTTGCGGAGTTGTCTCTACCGAAGAAGGTGCACGGGACGACCCGGAAGCAGTTTTCTCCTGAAGCTTATGTTTCTCTGTATCTGTGGTACCGGGCAAAGTTTCTTGTATCAGCTCAATGACTGCATCCCCGTCGCCGGAAAGGGGCGTCTGCTCCACGGATTTTCCGTAGTTGAGTTTGGTCCAGTATCCAGAGGGCGGAACAGGGACCTGGGCCGCCTTGATCGTTGCCAGACATTTCGCGTATGGGATGCCATATTTTTTGGATACACCTGCCACGGATATGTTCCAGATCTCTTCGTAGAGTTGCTTTCGTGTCAAACGAATCTTCGTGGGCGGCATCGCTGTTCTTACCTCCTTGTCGGGAACTACTGCCTTTTCCTCTTCAACTTGAAGGGGATGTGCTTTTGATGATTCCGTATCTGCAAGGATCGCTAAAAACTGTTTTATCCCTCCAATTCCTCGTTTTCTTTTAATAGAAAAACCAGGTCGCGTTTCATCTCTTCAAATTGACTGATGATGGTATTCAGGTTCTTCTCAATATTCTGGACCTGTACCTCGTTGATTTTGCCGTGGTTATAGGCAATCAACCGTTCCGGAATAATGTTGTAGCTCCAGCTTTCGCTGTATCGGTCCTCTTTTTTGATGGCGAATCCAATTGGAAGCACGTTGTTTCTCATGCCCAGGGTCACCATCATGGGAGAGATGCCCAGGTAGTCAGCGGCAATTTTGGCCGTGATTTTCGGCATTGCCCGGATCTCGTCATCTGTATACTTTCCCATACACTTCACCTCCTCTCTCCTGGGAAAATACCAGTTTGATTAATATTCATTATATCATCGAGAGAGGCAAAATGCTGAAAGAATTCTTAAGTAAAAAGTTCGCCTGTAATACAGAGGAGCGTACCATGAGTTGGCCATAGTACGCTCCTCTGTATTACAACTCCAATTGATCCAGCCACTCGTCAAAGGATTTTCTGGAGATCCGGATGGCTGTGCCAATGCGTACGCTTTTGAAGTACCCTTTCTTGACCAGGGTATAGGCGGATGACCGTCCGATATGAAGGATGGCCGCGATCTCTTCCACCGTATAGGCACGGGTCTGGGGCTGCAATTCTTTTTCTTTTTGTTCCATGATTTTTCCTCCTAAAATATGTCGCCAGATTGGCCATTTCCATGCTGCCTTGCCGGGCGGCAAATTATCCTTCCTGCTAATTTCTTGCTAATACGACTTTTGAAAAGGGGTTAAAAGCAGGGTATTATAGAGACAATTTGCGATTAGGTGTATCCGCCGTACAGCATGATATGAAACGAGAAGAAACTGTAGAGGAAGTAGAGAAGAACACAGAATGGCAACGCCGTACTCCTAAGCGTGGGGTCGGAGGTTCAAATCCTCTCTGGGACGCCAGAAAGCACCGCTGCAAGCCTTTTTTCGGGGTTTGCAGCGTTTTTTTGTTCCTCCTTCTCCCGGTAATTTCACTTCCGTTACCGGGAGATTTTTATACGCCGCATGATGTATATTTGCTAATTGGACTCGAACGCTTTTCAGAAATTTGCTAAGAAATTTCTGCGGTTTGCTAATTCGATTTTTCGGATCACTTTGCCGGGGCTTGCGCCGCTATCAGGGCTGCGAGCGCACTTGCCAGCTCCGGCGACTTCTGAAGCTGCTCCACAAGGCTTTCAAGGTCCAGGGTCGCAGGCTCCGATTTTACCGGTTCTTCCGGTGGGCGGACATTGCGAAGATCAGGCTTGGCATAGAAGGCTGTCTCAAATTTCTAACCCAACTTGTCTCTTTCATCAAAATTACCCCGTAACTTGATGTTTCTTTGATATATTTTTTGTTAGTCTATAAAATACGAATATCAATCCAACATTAAGGATGATCATAAAGACCGGCTGGCTCATACCGAAATATGTTTTCATATCAGAAAATATACCGTTTGTATGAAGCATAAAAATCGGGCAAATTTCCTGCATTTTTTGTAAAACAGGAAGGCTATCATTAAAATCAAACACAACTGGCAAGAAGCAGATGACGCAAGAAGTAATAAGCGCTGTAACAGGAGAACTCATTTGAGCACTTAAAAACAATGTAATAGTTGTCAAGGCTACAATCCCAAAAATATTCAATATTACAGAGATAAAGAACATTTGCAAAAAGGTCAAATTATATATTGAAGAAGCATAATGTAATGAAGATTGAATGCTTACATTCCACCCCTGTAACCCATAGGTACAGCCATACAGAACTAAATTTAGCAGTAAATACAAGAGGTATGTGCCAATTACAACTTCCAAGGCCGCTATAATTTTTGAAGTTGTGAGTTTGGTTCGGCCATACCGAGCCGAATAAATAATGCTATCTGTATGAAGTGCATACTCTTCTGAGAAAACAGGAGATAGAGTGATTACAACAATTAAACATATCATTATGGACAAGATGCTCCCCATTCCAGATAATAGCTTATCCCAGCCATCACAATATCCTAAAGTCACAGTTGGACTATTTGGATATGCTGTTTCGAGTGACTTAAAACTACCATCAGAATTTGTCAAATATTCCAGAATCGCCGCTTGGTCACGATAAACATGAACAGCAGAAAAAGCAGAATTTTCATCTTGTCCAACAGTTGCTTGTTTTGCTTGGTCGATTTTTTCTTGCATAGTAAGTAATGTATTTTGAGAGAGTTTTCCTTCAAATATTTCTGCTACTTCCTTCCGTTGTTCAATGGCTGTAAAACCGCTTGCTAATGCCATTTTTTCAAGGTCATAATCATAGAAAACATTTTGATAATTAAATTGAAAAAAGAAAAAATAGGCAACGATAAGAACCACACCAGCTAAAAACAACATTCGTGTTTGCTTTCTCGAACATATTTTATTTCGTTCTGCTTTTATCATTTCATTCATGCTCGGATACCTCCGCAAAATAGTATAAATACAAATCTTCCAATGTTGGATCAACATTCCAAGCGGTTCTGCATGGTGCTTCTTGAGAAATAATCCTCAGCCGTTCTGCACCATTATTATGTTTCAGATTTGCTGTTACATAGTTCAATTCTAATTCTTCGGCCTCTTTTCGAGATACATCACATTCCCAAACACATTTTTCAATCGGCTTCAAAATTTCTTCTGGAGAACCATGTTGAATTAACTCGCCATTTTTCATAATCAGAATCTCATTTGCGATATATTCAACATCAGAAACAATGTGAGTGGACAAAATTACAATTCTATTTTCTGCCAAAGAACTAATCAGATTCCTAAACCGCACCCGCTCTTTCGGGTCAAGTCCAGCTGTAGGTTCATCCAAAATCAAAATACGGGGATCGTTTAGTAATGTTTGAGCAATTCCCAAGCGTTGTTTCATACCGCCGGAAAAAGTTTTGATTTTTTCGTTTTTCTGTGTGAGCAGATCAACAACCTGCAACAGCTCCATTGTGCGATTATGGGCTTTTTTAGGCGGCAGCCCCTTTATTGCAGAGATATACATCAAAAATTTATACGCTGTAAAGTTAGGATAATAGCCAAAATTTTGTGGCAGGTAGCCTAAGATATTACGATATTTCTCGCCCAAATCATGAATGTTTTTCCCGTTAAAAAAAATGGCTCCTTTCGTTTCAGTTTGGACATCGCAAATAATTCGCATCAAAGTTGTCTTGCCCGCACCATTTGCCCCGAGTAGACCATAAACACCATTTGTTAATTTTGCGCTGAAATGATTTACAGCTTTTTTTCTTCCATATTCTTTTGAAAGATCATTTATTGTAAGTTCCATATCAATTCTCCAATCATTTTTTCTTTTTTCAAGTACAGTTGAAGTGTTTTCCCTAATAGGATAATAGATAACACATAAAATCCAATCCATCCCCAGAACATAGACGCTTCAAATATAAATCGCTGATGGAGTACAAGAGAAAATGTTCCAGAAAGAAAAATCATACAAGCGATTAAATGATACAAGCTATCGTTTGTCCTGCTTTTCGCACATATAAAAAGATAACAAGTGCAAGAAATATTAAATGGAATCAAACCATACAACACCATTTCAATCATTGATTTCTGGTAAATATATGCCATTGAAATTAAAATGACTGTTATTAGGAAAAGGTTGATTACTCCAATAATCAGCATACGACCTGCTACAATTTTTACCAGCGTTGTTCTACTAGACTGTTCAATTTCCCACATACCATAGATGTTGCTTTTAGATATTTCTATTGCACCTAATAACGCAAGGAATGGAACCATAACTGCAAGGATTGTCAATGGATAATAAAATGGAACCCTCCATTGGCCCAGGATACATGCTAATAATACTGCACATATAGTGAGTATTATTTGAACAATCCAGAAAGAAAGCGGCAGAAATTGAAGTTGGTTCAATATAATATCTCGCATTGAATTTTTATTGAATTCAGAACTATTCATGTAACTTTTTCCAGCTACGATTACTGCTTTAATTTTAGGTTCAGATGGAGCAGGCGTTTCACAACTCTGCAACCATTCTAATACACCATTTTGTTTTTGGGTCATACATTATCGCCTCCTCTAAAATCAGCCAAATATCGTTCCAGTTTTTTAATCCCCTGTTGAAGCCTGGATTTTACAGTAGAAACACTCACTTTTGTAATGGTTGCAATCTCTCGGATTTTCAAATCATAATAAAATCGTAAAATGATGACCTCTTTTTGATAGTCCGGTAATGTGTTGATTGCATATTGAACTTCCGCTTTAAGTTCGTTAAGCTCAACTTTTTCAAAGGCATTATCTGTATCTTCTATATCTTCAAGAGTTTCTAAATCCATATACAGGGGTTTTGCTTTCTTAGTAGAATTGTTACATGTATTAACAGCAATCGTTAGCAGATAGTTTTGAAATTTCCCTATCTTTCGTACTGATTGAATATTCTCCAACAGTTTCAAGAAAACATCTTGTGTAATATCTGCGGCGGTATCTGGATCGCCGTTCAATCGCCGACAACAAAATAGATAAATTGACTGATAATATTTTCGGACAATTATCTCAAATGCATCTGTGTCACCCGACTGGATTTTTTTAATTAGTATGAAATCTTCGATACCGTGTCACCGCCTTCCATGTGTAAAACGCCTTACACTTAATATACAACTGAGTAACCCAAAAGGATTTAACTTTAGAAATTTTTTTTTACTTTTTTCATTTCCCTTCTATTGTAATTCCTGTTCTTGAAAAATATAAGATGTAATATATGAATTATAAACTTCAATCAACATGCATATAGCAACATTCCACGGGCAAAGTGTGAATTATACAATGTAATAGGGTGATGCTATATGGCAAATGTTTAGCATGGCTGCAATTTGTTCCACGGTGTATGTGCGCGGTTCCGGCAGTGACTTTTTCTCTTTCTTGTCCATAGTAACCTCCATGTATTTGCCTTGTCATTTTGACTAAGGGAGTGGAGAATGGCAGTAGCAATCAGTTTTGGCTGGGTGTCCTCTTGCTAAGAATTTGCTAATAGGACCACCCAACGGACACATAAAACTGCGTCAGAATAGGTGTTTTGCACCATAAAGTTCGTTTACTACAAGTCATTCTGCGTAAGGGATGATATTGGAAGTTACATCCGAACCGTGTATCACATGGTAAGCCAAACTCCTAAGCGTGGGGCCGGAGGTTCAAATCCTCTCTGGGACGCCAGAAAGCACCGCTGCAAGCCTTTTTTCGGGGCTTGCAGCGTTTTTGTTTTCTCCTTCTCCCGGTAATTTCACTTCTGTTACCGGGAGATTTTTATACGCCGCAAGCTTTTTTGCGATGATGTTGGATTCGGCAAGGACGCATTGTTTACAATTTGGCGGTGGATTATCCCGCGCAGGGTGTGGTACAATATAAACCACACTGAAAATGCAGGGGCCGATGCTCACCATCGACCCGTGAACCTTGCGGCGGCCGCTATGTGCCGCGGGCGAACCATGTCCGCCCTTACACTCTCGACGCAGGAAGGCCGCGCTGCATCTATTATAATTAAAGGGGTGTTTACCATGTGTACAGCTGCAACCTATACAACCGACAGTTTCTACTTTGGCCGCAATCTCGATTATGAATTTTCCTACGGCGACGAGGTCACCGTCACGCCGCGGGCCTACCCGTTTAGCCTGCGCTGCATGGGGGACTTCCGCACAAAATATGCGATGATCGGCATGGCCTACGTGGCGGGGGAGTACCCCCTCTACTATGACGCCGTCAATGAGAAGGGCCTGGGCATCGCAGGGCTGAACTTTGTCGGCAACGCGGTCTACCACCCAGCGCAGGATGGCAAAAGCAACGTCGCTCAGTTTGAGCTGATCCCCTGGCTGCTGGGCAGCTGTGCGACGCTGGCCGAGGTGCGCACGCTGCTTGCAAAAACCAACATCGTCAATATCCCGTTCAGTGAGCAGCTGCCCCTCGCGCAGCTGCACTGGCTCATTGCCGACAAAACGGGGAGCATCGTGGTGGAGTCCACCGCCGACGGCCTGCACATCTACGATAACCCCGTCGGTGTACTGACGAACAATCCGCCGTTCCCGCAGCAGCTTTTCGCACTGAACAACTACCGCGCACTCTCGCCGCGCACGCCTGCGGTTGCGTTTGCGGACGGCCTTGACCTGCCCGTCTACAGCCGCGGCCTCGGCGCACTGGGCCTGCCGGGCGATCTGTCCAGCCAGTCCCGCTTTGTGCGTGCGGCCTTTGTGCGGATGAACGCGAAATCCGGCAGCAGCGAGGCCGAGAGCGTCGGGCAGTTCTTCCACATCCTGCACGCTGTCGAGCAGCAGCGCGGCTGCTGTGAGCTGGACGGCGGCAAGTACGAGATCACGCTCTACACAAGCTGCTGCAACGCTGACAGAGGCATTTACTACTACACGACCTACGGCAACCACCAGATCACGGCCGTCGATATGCACCGGGAAAACCTTGATGGGGACAGGCTGGTCCGCTATCCGCTGGTGCAGGGCGAACAAATTGCGCTGCAAAACTGATTTTACACCCAAAACGTGAAAAAAGCGCTTGCAACGTGCGGCAAACTATGCTATACTGTACGGTGCATGAGACTTTTCACGTCACGACGGCGTGGATAGAAATAGAAGGAGTGCTAATCTAATGAACTGGTATGAGATCGTTCTCGGCGTCGTCCTCATCGCCGTGTCCGTGTTGATCGTTGTTTTCACCCTCGCGCAGGAGCAGAAGGGCCAGGGCCTGTCCGGCGCGATCATGGGCGAAAGCTCCGCCACGATGGCAGCAGGCCGTGAGCGCGGCGTGGACGCCAAGCTGGCCAAGCTGACCAAGATCTGCGGCGTCGTTTTCTTTGTCGTCACGCTGGTCGTCTGCGTTTTGAGCGCACGCCTGTGATTTTGGCAGGGTAGCAAAGATGAAAAGGGTCCGCCAAGCGCTTTGGCTTTGTAAGCAGCGCCCCGGCGGGCCGTTTTTTGTGGATGTATATAAGGGTAGGGCACCGTCGGATGGCGGTGCGACGTAAATTAAAGGAGCAACTATGACACCGTTACAGAAATCTATTTTAAACGCAGTCAAGCGCCGTCCCATGACGCTGCGCGAACTGCAGAACAACCTGCAGGTGGACAACTCCCGCCTGCGCACCACTGTTTCCGCTATGGTCGCCACCGGCGAGCTGTCGATGCGCAACGGCACCTATGTGCCCGGCTTTGCGACCTATGAGAATGCTGCAGCCCCCAACACGATTCCCTGCACGCTCGTCAAGCTGGCCGCGCGCTTCGGCTTTGCCAGCCGCGACGACGGCGAGGGCGACATCTTCATCCCGGGCCGCGCGCTGCACGGCGCAATGCCCAACGATAAGATCAACGTCAAGCTGTTCGACCACCCGCGCGTGGAGGGTTCCTCCGAGGGCGAGGTCGTCGAGGTCACGGTCCCGAACAACCGCTTTGCGGGCACGGTCTGCCTGTCCGAGGATGGCCGCATGGCCGTGGAGCCGGACGGCTGCCGCGACGTGAAGTTCCTGCTGGCCAAGCAGGGGAGCGAGGGCGTGCACCTGGGCGACAAGGTCGGCTTCCTCATCACCCACCGCGGCAACCGCCACAGCGACCACCGCGCCGCCGTTGTCGAGAAATTCGGCTCCTCCGACTATGCGTCCGAGTGCGCCAAGGCCATCCTGTATGGCCGCAGCGTCCGTCAGGAGTTCCCGCCGGAGGTGCTGGAGGAGGCCCGCGCCTACGACAACGCCACGATTGACCCCGCCGAGGCCGCGAAGCGCCTGGATCTGCGCGGCATTCCCATCTTCACGATTGACTCCGCCGAGACGAAGGACATCGACGACGCCATCAGCCTGCAGAAGCTGGACGACGGCTACGAGCTGGGCGTTCACATTGCCGACGTCAGCCACTATGTCCGCCCCGGCTCTGCGCTGAATGAGGAAGCGTTCGAGCGCGCGACGAGCATTTACTACGCCGACAAGGTCATCCCGATGCTGCCGACCCAGCTGTCCAACGGCATCTGCTCGCTGAACGAGGGCGAGGACCGCCTGGCGTTCTCCTGTCTGATGCGACTGGACGAGAATGGCGAGATCCGCAGCTACAAGTTCGTCAAGAGCGTCATCTGCAGCCGCGTCAAGGGCGTGTACAAGGAGATCAACGCCCTGCTGGAGCCCGAGGAGGGTGTTGACCTGACAGACCTCAAGACGAAGTATGAGGCTGTGCTTGACCAGCTGCCCACGATGGACGAGCTGTACCGCAAGCGCCTGGTCCTGCGCAAGGCCCGCGGCGCCATGGATATCGAGTCCAACGAGGCTAAGCTCGTCATGGACGAGAACGGACGCTGCATCGACATTGTCAAGCGTGACCGCGGTACGTCCGAGTGCATGATCGAGGAGTTCATGCTGCTGGCGAACCAGTGCGCCGCCAACGCGGGCCGCACGAACAAGGCCCCGTTCGTCTACCGCGTGCACGAGGCCCCCGACGCCGAGAAGATGGAGAAGCTGTCCGCCACGCTGTTAGCCTGCGGCCTGAACGCCAAGTTCAAGAACCCCATCCCGACGCAGCTCGAGCTGGCGGCCCTGCTGGACGAGACCCGCGGCCAGCCCATCCAGATCCCCGTCCACACCGGCATTCTGCGCAGCATGCAGAAGGCCCGCTACGCCCCGCAGCCTCTGGGCCACTACGGTCTGGTGCTGGCGGACTACGCCCACTTCACCAGCCCCATCCGCCGCTACCCCGATTTGGCGATTCATCGTATTTTGACCGAGATGCTGAACGGTGTCTCCGCCAGCCAGCTGCAGCGCGACTTCAACGAGTTTGCCCAGCAGGCCAGCGAGAAGTCCAGCAAGCAGGAGGTCGCCGCCGTGCGCATTGAGCGCGATGTCGAGGATCTGTACAAGGCCGAGTACATGCACAACCATCTCGGTGAGGTCTACACCGGCACGGTGGCCGGCATCACGCCCCGCGGCGTCTTTGTCGAGCTGGACAACACGGTGGAGGGCTTTGTCCCCGCCGCGCAGCTCTGCAAGGGTGAACCGCAGGTCATCGACGGCGTCAGCATGCTGGACCCGCTGACCGGCAAGAGCTGGATGCTGGGTTCTTCCATGAAGATCCGGGTCGCCGCCGCCGATGTGGCGTTGGGCCGTATTGATTTTGAGTATATGGTGGAGTAATTTCCCGCGCCATACAATAGAAAACTCCCTGTCCGCACCGGGCAGGGAGTTTTTTGCGTCTTATATCACCTTATGCTCCATCCATTTCCCGCGGGCAAACCGCACAAGGAAACACAGGCTGCGGCAGATCCAGTCGATGAACATACCGAACCAGACGCCGGTCAGTCCTAAGTGGAACTGCAGAACGAAGATGTAGCTCAAAATCACGCGGAACAGCCACATGCTGACGATGCTGACCGACATCGTAAACTTGGCGTCGCCGCCCGCGCGCAGGGCGTTGGGCAGGGTAAAGCTCGTCGCCCAGAAGAAGATGCTGAACAGGTTGAACCAGTGGACCACGTGGGTACACATGGCGGATGCCTCCGCCGAGAGGTTGAACCAGGTCACGACCTCGGGCATCAGGAAGAACAGTGCCGCGTTCGTGACGGTCAGCCCCGTGATGGCGATGCCCAGCAGCGTGACGGAATAGCGCTGCGCCTGCCTTTTCTCGCCTGCGCCGAGGCACTGCCCGATGACCGGGATCATGGCAAGGCTCATCGTGTTGCCGGGGATGTTCGCCAGCGTCGAGACCGAGTTTGCCACGGCATTGGCCGCGATGGCCGAGGTGCCTAAGGTAGACGTCAGGCTGCTGACACACAGCTTGCCGATCTGGAACATGCCGTTTTCCAGACCCGACGGGATGCCGATGGACAAAATCTGCATGATGGGCCTGCGCCGGGGCCGCAGGTCAGCGAAACGCTGCACGCGCAGGGGATTGTGCAGGTCCTGGTTCTGCCACAGGATGAACACCGCGGCGAACACACGCCCGATCAGCGTGGCCAGCGCCGCGCCGATAACGCCCATGCCGAAACCGTAAATCAGCAGCGCGTTGCCCGCAATGTTGATGACGTTCATGACAAGGCTGGCCAGCATACTGATGCGGCTGTTGCCCTGCGCACGGAACAAAGCGGCCCCGGCGTTGTAAAACCCGATAAAGGGGTAGGAAATGGCGCTGATCAAAAAGTAGGTCTGTGAAAAGCTCATCACATCGTCATCAATGCGGCCGAAAACAATGCGCAGGATGGGGCGGCTGAGCACCAGAATGACCAGCATGACAGCGATGGTGCTGACCGCAAGAACGGTGTACAGCTGGGCGGCGCTTTTGGCGGCTTTTTCACCATCGCGCCGGCCAAGGTACTGGCTGCTGATGACCGCGCCGCCGGTTGCCAGGGCGGACAGGATCTGGATGATCAAAATATTCAGGCTGTCCACCAGGCTCACGCTGGACACAGCGGCTTCGCCAACGCCGGATACCATAAGGGTATCCGCCATGCCCATGGATACCGACAAAAACTGCTCCGCCAGCAGCGGCAAAATCAGCCGAACCAATGCCTGGCGGTTAAAAATTGGCTCCGACAGGGTGGATTCGGCGCTTTTTGTGTTGCTCATTCGTTCCCGATACTCCTTATTCGCTTTACGAAGAATTTACATGTTTATCATTATAAGACGAGAAAAGCAGAAAAGCAATATCTGTGCGAATTGAAACGATATTGTCCTTGCAAATGAGCAATTTCGTTTTCAAAAAGCAAAAAAAGAATGGATTTTGCACGGGTATCTGAAACGAAAAGCAACGA
>ENA-ORSQ01001635-ORSQ01001635.1-human-gut-metagenome-genome-assembly--contig:-NODE-1635-length-11244-cov-5.206542_pt1 | contig 11244 bp, 6 predicted proteins | sample MGYA00241900_ERZ509164 | MGnify/ENA primary metagenome ERZ509164 (study PRJEB26280, sample SAMEA2338807) | human gut metagenome | biome: human gut; feature: human-associated habitat; material: faeces...
AACAACCCCACCGGCGTCGTCTACTCCGCCGAGACCCTGAGCCGTCTGGCCGACATCCTGACCGAAAAGAGCAAAGTTTTCGGCCACAACATCTTCCTCGTCAGCGACGAACCTTACCGCGACATCGCCTTCGACGGCAAAAAGGTGCCTTGCCCGGCAGCGTTCTACCCCCACCCCCTGACCTGCTTCTCCTACTCCAAGAGCCTGAGCCTGCCCGGCGAACGTCTGGGCTATGTGGCCGTCCGGCCCGGCTGCGAGGGCGAAGACGTGCTGGTGGACATGATGGCTCAGATCTCCCGCTTCACCGGCCACAACTGTCCGCCCAGCATCATCCAGAAAGCCACTGCCGAGTGCCTCGACGTCACCAGCGATCTGTCGGTCTACGAGACGAACATGAACCTGCTGTACGATAAGCTCACCGAGCTGGGCTTTGAAGTGGAGCGCCCCGGCGGCACATTTTATATCTTCCCGAAGGCGCTGGAAGAGGACGCCAACGCTTTCTGCCTCAAGGCCCGGGAGTTCGATCTGCTGCTGGTCCCCAGCGACACCTTCGGCGTCAAGGGCTATGTCCGCTTTGCCTACTGCATCGACACCGAGAAGGTGAAGCGCAGCCTGCCCGCACTGGAAAAGCTGGCCGCAGCCTATAAAACCTCTCAGTCTCGCTGACGCTCGCCAAGACCGGGTTGCGGCTCCCAGCATTCGCTTCGTGCTTGAAAAGCACTTGCGCCTTGCTGGCCGCGGCCCCAACAACGACTCCCTGTTTCCGCCACTGGCGGCGGTCGTCGTTGTTGCCCCTGAAAAGGAGAGCCAAATCGGATATATTTATTAAGGGAGGTACTAAAATGCATCCGCTCCCCGAATATCCCCGCCCGAGTATGCGTCGGGACAGCTACGTCAACCTGAACGGCCCGTGGGACTACGCCATCACCCAGAGCTCGGAGTTCCCGGCAAAGTGGGACGGCGCTATCCTCGTACCCTATTCGCCCGAGGTGAAAGCCTCCGGCGTGGGCCGGACGCTGCAGCCCGGCCAGTGGCTCCACTACCACCGCACCTTCACGCCCCCGGCGGGCGAGGAAGGGCGCGTCCTGCTCCACTTCGGGGCTGTGGACTACGCCTGCGCGGTGGAGGTGAATGGCCGTCTGGCCGGGGGACACCGGGGCGGCTACTGGCCCTTCACGCTGGACATCACCGACCTGCTCCGCCCGCAGGGCCATAACACCCTCTGGGTGGCCGTACAGGACCCCACCGGCACGGGAACGCAGGCGAGAGGCAAGCAGACCCTCCGGCCCGGCGGGATGTTCTACCCGGCCCAGAGCGGCATCTGGCAGACGGTCTGGGTGGAGCGGGTTCCGGAAAATTACATTGATACGTTGACCGTCACCCCGGACTACGACGCCCGGACCGTGACGGTGAAAGCCCACACTGCAAAGCCCGGCGGCGCGGTGAACCTCTGGGCCGTGGTGCGGGCCGGCGGCGTGACCATCGCCGAGGACTGGGGCAGCGACGAGGCCGACCGGGACGGCGAAGTGACCCTGAACATTGCCGAAGAGCATTTCTTCCCGTGGAGCCCCGACAGCCCCTTCCTCTATGATTTGACCGTCGGAACGACCCAGGGCGAAGAAGAGGGCTTCGACACCGTCCACAGCTATTTTGCCCTCCGCAAGTGGGAGTGCAAAGAGGATGCAAAGGGCATCCGGCGGTTTTTCCTGAACGGCAGGCCCATCCTGCTCAACGGCCTGCTGGATCAGGGCTATTGGCCCGACGGCCTCTACACCCCGCCCTCCGATGCCGCCGTGGAGCACGAACTGCACACCGTGCGGGAGCTGGGCTTCAACCTGCTGCGCAAGCACGCCAAGATCGAGCCGCAGCGCTGGTATTACCACTGCGACCGTCTGGGCCTGATCGTCTGGCAGGACATCGTCAACGGCGGCAGCGCCTATAATTTGTGGTTCGTCACCTACCTGACCAATGTGCTGCAGCCGCTGCTGCGCCGCTTCCCGGACGGGAAGGCTGCCTACAGCCTGCTGAGTCGGGCAAAACCGGCCGGCCGGGAGGAGTACGCCCACGAGCTGGCCGACACGGTGCAGGCGCTGCGGTGCCACCCCTGCATTGCCTGCTGGGTGCCCTTCAACGAAGGGTGGGGGCAGTTCGATGCCAGAAAAGCCGTGCAGACCCTCCGGACGCTGGACGGCACCCGTCTGGTGGACGAGGCCAGCGGCTGGTTCGACCAGGGCGGGGGCGATGTGCACTCCCTGCACAATTATTTCTATCCGCTGCGCATCCGCCCGCAGAAGCGCACGGTGGCCCTCAGCGAATACGGCGGCATTGCCTGGCCCATGCCCGGCCACGAGCCGCCCCACAAGACCTACGGCTACGGCACAGCCAAAAGCCGGGAGGAGCTGACCGCCCGCTACAAAAAAATGCAGCTGGGCACGGTGCTGCCGCAGCTGCAAAAGGGGCTTTCGGCGCTGGTATACACCCAGCTGACCGACGTGGAGGACGAGGTGAACGGCCTGTTTACCTACGACCGCACCGCCATCAAGCCGGACGCCAACGCCGTCCGTTCGGTGAACGCCGCCCTTGCCGCAGAGTTTGCAAGGGTGGTAAAATAAAGCGCCTTTGGCGCGTTCTGCGGAGCGCTCCAAACGCATTTTCACAAAAGGAGCTGTTGCAGGAAATGCCGTCTGCCGTTGCAATCCCTCCCGTGAGAAGGCAATTCTGGAAAATCCGCAGATTTTCCAGAATTGCAAATATAAAAATATATTTTCCGCTGAAGATGGCTAGAGCGCACGCGGAGGCCATTTGAAATCGTGCTCACCCCGGTATACAAACGCCCCGGGCTGTGGTCGCATTACCACTGGTACTTTGCACCGCCGTCCGGGATGGACGGTGGTTTTTGGTAGGATGATTTTCGTCATTTTTGACAAACCCCGACAGCCTGGCTTAGAGCCTTCTCCAAAGATTTTGACACATTCTTGACAGCACTTTTTTGATATATTAATATATTAGTGACAGCTCTCATCTTATATGGTGAGGAAGTTTCGTACAGTATTCACAATCCGTATTTATTTTTTGGCCCCAAAAGGAGAAGAAACTATGGAACTGAGCAGACGTGATTTTATGCGTAACACTGCTGCCTTTGCGGCTGTTGCCAGTGTGCTGGGTACCAGCGGCATTGCCTTTGCAGCGGACGCCGACCAGAATTGTCTGGTCAAGGTGGACAGCCCCGACCGGGCAGAGCTGGCCAAGCGTTTTAAGGCGGGCAGTGCTGCCGGGGTGGAGTACTACGCCTACAATCCCCGCCGTTACGCCCCGACCCTAAAGGGGCGCCTGCCCCTGATCGTTTTCCTCCACGGCGAGGACGGCGTAGGTCCCAACGGCACCCAGCTTACCGCCAACGACGGTGCTACCTTCTACATTTCTGACGAAATGATCCGGAAGAACCCCACCTACCTGTTTGCACCCCAGTGCCCCGGCAAGAACTGGACCGACCCGGACACCGTTACGGCCCTGAAGTCTGCCATCGACAGCTATGTGGCTGCCCACCGCATTGACCCGGACCGCATTTACATCGAGGGTATGTCCATGGGCGGCACCGGTGTCTGGAACATGATCCTGAGCTACCCCTACTACTTTGCCGCAGCCATCCCCATGTGCGGCATGGTGCCTGCCCAGTGGTACACCGTCCCCGGTGCCTTTGAGGCCATCAAGAACCCCCCTGTGTGGGCCTACCACTGCAAGGATGACCCGGAGATGCCGGAGGCCGAGACTGCCAAGGCTGTGCAGGCCCTGAAGGATGCCGGCTGCTCCTGCGTGAAGTACGAGGGCTTTACCGCCGGTTCCATGCCGGAGCCCCACAAGGTATGGGAGCGTGTGTACAGCATCGGCACTCCCTATAACTGGATGTTTACCCAGTCCCTGACCCGGACCCAGCACGGCAAGCTGAACCCCAACATGATGTTCAGCCACTACCCGGTGAAGTACAACATCACCCGTGTCATGGACTTTGGCATGGACACCCTGTGGGTAATGGATCTGGGCAAGGAAGCCCTGATCATTGACACCGCCATGGGCGGCTCCGGCGCAGCAGACCTCTACGCCTACCTGCGGGAGAACGTGCTGACCAACCCTGACGCAGAGCTGGATATCCTGCTGACCCACAAGCACGGCGACCACATTCTGGGCATTCCCTCCCTGCTGAAGTCCGGCAAGGTCCGCCGCACCTACATCCACCCCGATGACCAGGAGGGCCTGCTCTCCAGCATGCAGAAGTTCTTCGGCCTCACCGCCGAGGACCTGAAGCTGGTGAACATCGTGGACGGCGACACGGTCCGCATCGGCTCTGAGGAGCTGGAAGTGGTGGATGTGCCGGGCCACACCAAGGGCTCTGTGGTGTTCTTCTACAAGGACTACATCTTTACCGGTGACGCTGTTGGCTCCGGCGATCTGTTCATGATGGAGGCTGCCACCGACACCTATCTGCCGGGTCTGGAGCACTTCATGGCAGAGGTGCTGCTGCGGAACGAGGATGTGGACTATGAGCTGCTGACGGGCCACTGGGAGAACCTGAACCCCTTCAGCGTGGAGTACCTCCGCCACATGCTGATCCTGGTCAAGGGCGTCATCCGGGGCGATATCCCCATCGGCTACTACACCCGTAAGCCCGGCCGCTGGGCAGGCTATCTGGACGCCAACATCTTCTACCCCTACGCTGTCTTCAGCTATGAGAACGAGAAGTAAGGCCTGACAGTGCTGTGTCCCTGCCCCACTGCTCCAATCAAAAACAGACCCGGCAAGCCCAAAAGGCCTGCCGGGTCTGTTTTATAGCGCTATAAAAAACGGGGTCAGGAAAAATCTCGAACCCGTTTTTGCAATTTTTATGCAGTTATCAGCTGTTGGCGCTGGTGGCGTTTACGATCTTGGAAGCGGGCAGCTTGCTCATGGCAGAGCTGCTCAGGGTGCTGTCCAGCTGGGCACCGTAGGCGGCAAGGGCATCGTTCAGCTCCTCGCCCTTCATGTCGCTCAAAATCTGGCTGCGCAGAGCGTCCAGCGTGGAAACGCTCAGCGGGTCCAGACGGACGGCCAGCATCATGGCGTAGCCGGTGTACTGGATGGCGGCTGCCTGTCCGTAGGCAAGGCCGCGCAGGGTATCGGCGGCACCCTCCTGCGTAAAGGCATCGGTCAGGTCGCTTTCGCTCAGCAGGTCGGTCTGCAGGGTGCTGGTGGAGGGAACCTCTGCATCCAGCACGGCGCAGATATCGGTCAGTGCGCTGCTTGCGATGCTGTTAAAGGCGGCCATCTGGCTGGAGGCGTCCTCCGGGGCGGCGGCGTTGTAGCTGTCCGCAGCCTTCTGGGCAAGGGAGAGCATCTCGGCCTTCTGGTCATCGTTGGCAAAGGCGAAGGTGCTGGTGTTGTACAGGGGCACGGTGATAAAGCCGATCTCGTACATGGTGCTGTCCAGATGCTCGGTCAGCTCGCCGTCCTCCACAGGGGTCTCGCCGTCCTTGCCGTAGACCAGATCCAGCAGCAGGACCTGCTTGTACTGCAGCTGCTGGAACAGCTTCAAGGTCTCCAGCCCGATGCCGTTGGCGGTGTAGGCATCGCCGTAGTTATCCATCAGCTGCTGGGCGTAGCTGTCGGCGGCGGACTTCTGCTCCTCGGTCAGCTCGCCGCCCAGCTCGGTAAAGCGGGCATCCACAGCGGCAAGGGTCTGCAGGGTCTCCAGCGTCTTTTGCGCCACATAGTCGCTTACCACGGCGGTCTCGCCGGTGTCGGCATCGGTGGTGATGGTGGCCTTAAGGAAGGACTTTACCTTGCTGGCGTCCTGCTCAGAGCCTGCCAGCTGTGCAGCCTGCTGATAGGCATCGTACTGCGCCAGCAGATATAAGCCGCTGGTCACCTCAAAATCGCCGATCTTGCCCACGGTGTCCGGGGTGGAGAATACACAGCCTACAAGGCTGACGGTCAGTGCAAGTGCGCATACCAGCGCAAGCAGTTTCTTTTTCATGCGTTTTGCTCCTTGTTGTTCAAAATGGCATCCATGGCTTTCAGGATGCTTTGCAGCAGTTCCAGCGGCTTTTCGTCCGGCTGCAATACCACCGAGAGATAGGGCTTTGTGCCCGCTCCGGCGGTGACACGGCCATTGAAAGCCTGCAGCAGGCCGCGGATCATGGCAAGTTCCAGCGTTTCCAGGTTCAGCACGAGGGTGTCTTTCTTCTGGGTCACCTCGTACACGCCCACGGCAGCGGCCTGCACGCGGACGAGGGAGACGTTGACCAGATCACTCACTGAGGGCGGCGGGTCACCGTAGCGGTCAATGAGCTCGTCCAGCACATCGGCGGCGTCCTCCGGGGTCTGGATGGCGGCAATGCGCTTGTAAGCTTCGATGCGCCCCGCGCCGTCCGGGATATACTTTTCCGGGATGAAGGCGTCCACCCGCAGGTCCACAAGACAATCGCTCTTGTCGCGCTGGACGGGCTCGCCCCGTGCCCGGGAGATGGCCTGTCCCAGCATTTTGACGTAGAGGTCGTAGCCCACGGCTTCCATGTGGCCGTGCTGGCTGTGCCCCAGCAGACTGCCCGCGCCGCGGATCTGCAGATCCCGCATGGCGATGCGGAAGCCGGAGCCGAAAGCGGTAAACTCCCGGATGGCAGAAAGCCGCTTCTGGGCGATATCGGTCAGGGTCTTGTCCCGGCGGAAGGTGAAGTAGGCGTAGGCTTTGCGGCCGGAGCGTCCCACCCGCCCACGGATCTGGTACAGCTGTGCCAGACCCATGCGGTCGGCATCCTCAATGATGAGGGTGTTGCAGTTGCGCACATCAATGCCGGTCTCGATGAGGGTGGTACAGACCAGAATGTCGATCTCGCCGTTCAGCAGGTGCTGCCACACGGGGTTCAGCTCTTCTTCGGTCATCTTGCCGTGGGCAATGCCTACCCGCGCACCCGGCACCATCTGGCTGACATGGGCGGCGCAGGATTCAATGTTGTCCACCCGGTTGTGCAGGTAGTACACCTGCCCGCCCCGGGCAAGCTCTTTCTTCATGGCCTCGGCAAGGATGACATCGTTATATTCCAGCACAAAGGTCTCCACCGGCTGCCGCTCGATGGGCGGCTGCTCGATGGTGGAAAGATCCCGGATGCCGCTCATTGCCATGTTCAATGTGCGGGGAATGGGGGTGGCCGACAGGGTGAGCATATCCACCCCGATGAAGTTCTCCTTCAGCTTTTCCTTGTGCTTTACGCCAAAGCGCTGCTCCTCGTCGATGATGACAAGGCCGAGGTCGTGGAACTTTACGTCTTTAGAGAGCAGCCGGTGGGTGCCCACCACGATATCCACGCTGCCGGCCTGTAAGCCGCGCAACGTCTCCTTTTGCTGCTTGGCGGTGCGGAAGCGGGACAGCATCCCGATCTTCACCGGAAAAGCCTCCATGCGGGAGAGCAGGGTGTTGTAGTGCTGCCACGCCAGCAGGGTGGTGGGTGCCAGCAGGGCGCATTGCTTGCCGCCCATGATGCACTTGAAGGCGGCGCGCAGCGCCACCTCGGTCTTGCCCACGCCCACATCGCCGCAGAGCAGCCGATCCATGGGGTAGCCCTTTTCCATGTCCTGCTTGATCTCGGCGGTGGCGTGCAGCTGGTCGTCCGTTTCGTCGTAGTCAAAGCGGGTCTCAAAGTCCCGCTGCCAGTCGCCGTCCGGCGGGAAGGCGTAGCCAGTGGCCTGACGGCGGCGGGCGTAAAGCTCGATCAGCTCCTGCGCCATCTCCTCGGTGGCCTTTTTCACCTTGGCGCGGGTGCGCTGCCACTCGGTGCCGCCCAGCTTTGCCAGCTTTACCTTTTCCTCGTCGCCGGGGGCGGTGTAGCGGCTGAGCAGGTCCAGCTGGGTCACCGGCACATACAGCACGTCTGAGCCGGAATACTGCACCTTGAGGTAGTCCTTGGTAGCGCCCTGTACCTCTAACCGCTGGATACCGGCGTACATCCCGATGCCGTGGCTCTGGTGCACCACATAGTCCCCGGGCTTGATATCCGAAAGGCTGGACAGGGCGTTTTTATTCTTCTTGCGCTTTTTGGCTTCGGCGGCGGCTTCCTCGTCCAGCCCGTGGCGGCGGCTGGAAAGCACCGCTGCGTGGGCAAAGGGGAAGGTACACCCGGCGGTCAGGTGTCCGGGCAGCACCTGCAAAATGCCCTTGGCGGGGCGCACATCCCGGCTCATGCTCACGGAATAGCCCTTGTCGGCAAGGTCACGGGTCAGGGCAGCTGCGCCCTTGGGCGTACCGGCAAACAGGGTAACGGCGTAGCCTTGAGCGATGAGCGGGTCGAGATCCTCCCGCAGGGAGGCAAGGTTGCCGTTCCAGTTGGGGGCGGCAAAGGCTTCGGCGTTGATGAGGTCTTTCAGCTTGAACTCGTTCATCCCGCGCAGGAAATTCTCACACAGCAGGGTGCTGTGGTTCTGGGCGGCAATGACAAGATCGTCCATGGTCTGGTACAGCACATCCAGCCCGGGGCAGAGCACGCCCTCTTCCAGCAGCCCGGTCAGCTCCTCGCTGCGGCGGAACTCGGTGGCCTTTTGGGCATCCCGGATGCCGCCCACTTCGTCCAGAATGAACAGCGGCGCGTCCAGATGATCCAGCAGCGTGGCCGGGGCAGGGTAGCGGATGCCGTAATATTTATCCATGGCCTCCGGCATCATGCCGGAATCCAGCTGGGAAAGGTCGGCTTCGGTGGCCTTTTCCAGCGCAGTGCGGCGCTTGCCGCGCGCTTTTTTGATGGCGCTGCGCAGCGCTTCGGCGGTCTCGGCGGTGCTGCCGAACAGCACCTCGCGGGCAGGGGAGAGGTATATTTTTTCCAGTGCGCCGTCCCGCCGCTGGGTCAGCAGGTCAAAGGAGGACATGGAGTCGATCTCATCGTCCCAGTATTCCACGCGGGCAGGCTGACGCATATCCGGTGCGTAGATATCCACGATATCGCCGCGCACGCTGAACTGTCCCGGGCCGTCCACCTGACTGCGCCGCACATACCCGGCGGCAAACAGCCGCGCCACCAGCGCTTCGCGGTTATACACCATGCCGGGCTTTAAGGTGAGGGTGTTCTGGATGAATTCTGCCCGGGGCACGGTGTACTGCAAAAGGGCTTCGGCGGGCACGCAGACGGCCTGCAGCCGCCCGCCTGCCAGTGCACCCAGCACCGAAAGGCGGCGGTACTCGTACTCGCGGCCTGCACCCTCCACCGGGCGCAGCATAAAGTCCCGGGGCGGGAACACCGCAGCAGTAAGCCCCAGCGCCTTGAGGTCGTCCGCAAAGTGGGTGGCTTCGGCCTCGCCGGGGGTCACGATGCACAGCACCCGCCCAAGGTCCTTTTGCAGGGCGGCATACAGCAGCGCCCGGCCTGCGGGCGGCAGACCGAACAGCGCCGCCGGCCCTGCCGAGCCAAAGCTTGCGGCGACCTTCTGATATTCCGGGGTGGCCTTGAGTAAGGCTTCGTACATGGAAAAACCTCCTTTCCTGTCAGGATGCGGGAGAATGATTTTTACCCGTTATATTTGCTCTGTGCCAAACTGAGCTTACCGTCCATGATAAGCTTTGCGGCGGCTTCAAGGTCGGGGTAGCGGTCGGCGATGGCCTTGGCGTCCTCCGGCGGGAACTTGCCCAGAACCCATGCGGCAAGGTCGTAGTCCGGGTGGGGCTTTGCGCCGATGCCGATGCGGATGCGGGGGAAGTTCTCCCCGCCCAGACGGGCAATGATGCTCTTCAGGCCGTTGTGCCCGCCCGCAGAGCCGGAAGGCCGGATGCGCAGCTTGCCGGGTGCCTGCGTAATGTCATCGCACAACACCAGCACATGGTCGGCAGGAATCTTGAAAAAGCCCGCCATGGGGGCGATGGAATCGCCGGAGAGGTTCATGTAGGTCAGGGGTTTCAGCAGCACCACCTTGTGGCCATCCACCTCGCCCTGTCCCCACAGACCTTGGAACTTGGTCTTGCCCACAGAGATGTTCCACTTATCGGCCAGCGCGTCCAGCGCGGCAAAACCGGCGTTGTGGCGGGTGCCATCGTACTTTGCTTCGGGATTGCCCAGCCCTGCAATGAGCCAGATATCGTTTTCATTCATGATATGATAATACCTTTTCCTGATAATAGTGTGATACAACATCTAAGTATAACATACGCGCGCGCAAAAAGATATACATTATAAGCAAAAAATGCCCCCGTGCCGCAAGGCACAGGGGCAGAGAAGCATTATATTACAGGTTCAGTGTGATGGCAGCAGCCTTCCACCGGCCATCTTCTTTCACCATGGTGATGGTGCCGGATACCTGCGCGGCGGCGGTGCTGTCCGCGGCGGTCAGCAGGGTGGCAGAAAAGTCGTAGCAGTTTTCTGCCTTGGCGCGCTTTTTCAGGGTGAGGTCGGCGGGTGTCAGCTTGTCGCCGGACTGCCCTGCCAGCGCGGTGATGCGGGTGGGCAGGCGGTTTGCCATGACCTTGTTCAGGCAATCGGCTGTCATGGCATCGCCCAGCTGCGCCTGAAGAAAGGCGTACAGCCCATCAGTATCTACCGCAACAAGCCCCGGTTCACTGCCGGCGGGCGCGGCGGCATCCACGGCCTGCTCCACGGCAGAGGAGCAGGAGAGCAGCTGCTGCACCACGAACTCCGCCTGCTTTTTGGCGGGGTCGCTGCGCAGACGGGTCAGGGCGAACACGGCGGCAACAGCCGCGAAGAAAAGGACAAGGCTCAGCGCCTGCTTGCGAAAGTTTTCAGACTTCATACGTAGCTCCCTTCCGGCAGAGGGTTACTTGCTCTGCTCGTTTTCCAGCTTCTGCTTTTTGGCGATGTAGGCTTCCATCTTGGGCTCTGCCCAGCCGTCCAGATTGGTCTGGCGCTCCCGGGCGATGCCCAGTGCCTGCGCGGGCACATCCTTGGTGATGGTGCTGCCGGCGGCGGTGTAGGCGCCATCGCCCACCTTGACCGGAGCCACAAGGTTGGTGTTGCAGCCGATGAAGCAGTAATCGCCGATCTGGGTGCGGAACTTATCCTTGCCGTCATAGTTGCAGGTGACGGTGCCGCAGCCGAAGTTGCAGTATTTGCCCACATCGCTGTCGCCGATGTAGGTCAGGTGGCTCACGGTGTTGCCGCGGGCAAAGTTGGAGTTCTTGGTCTCCACATAGGCACCCAGATGCACGCCGTAGTCGGTGACGGTGTTCACCCGCACATGGGTGAAGGGGCCGATGTTGTTGTGCGGGCCGATGTGGCTGCC
>ENA-ORSQ01001648-ORSQ01001648.1-human-gut-metagenome-genome-assembly--contig:-NODE-1648-length-11185-cov-3.986972_pt1 | contig 11185 bp, 5 predicted proteins | sample MGYA00241900_ERZ509164 | MGnify/ENA primary metagenome ERZ509164 (study PRJEB26280, sample SAMEA2338807) | human gut metagenome | biome: human gut; feature: human-associated habitat; material: faeces...
CGGACCGATGCCACCTTCCTCTGGCGTCCCCCTCTCCATCCACACCACAAAACCTCCCCCCCGACTGCATCCCTCACAGACCAATTCCACCTTCCTCTGGCGTCCCTCTATACCTCCAACAAAATAAAAAGCCCCGGTGCCCAGCAAATACAACACTGCCAGACACCAGAGCAAAAAGAACAAATGTCAAGCGGATATTCACAATCCACTTCGCTACTTGCTCATAACCGAATAACTGCTCCACAGCTTATCGCTTTTCGCAGCCCCGCAAAGGACTTAATTGATCCAGTTAAACCTCAATCACTTCCCATACACTGCATTAGACTTACATCCCGAAATATAAGCTTCATAATTCAACGCACTATCATAACGAGCCAAATGCCCCTGCATAACATACGGATTCCTCACAACTGACGCCACATATCCCCCGGACTTCTTCAGGCAAGTCAGATAAGTCCTCATCAGTAGCTGATAATCCCCGATCTGCTGATTCGAAGCTCCACCATTATTCTTCGCCTGAATGATCTCATTCCGAAGCTGCATAGCAGAATTTCTCAAAGTCATCGTATTTGACACCGAAACCCATGCCTGCTTATAACCCTCGATCGTCGGTCCAGGGATCATTGTACCGGTAACGTTAAAGATCAGCTCCGCGAGCTCAACATAACAGCTGCCAGTATACCCCTTATGAGTCCATACTGTATCCAGAACCTTCGTCAATGACTTCGTCAACATCTTCTTCACTTTCTTCATACACCTGTCTGACGCATAATCCACCATCAGAGTTTTCAGCGGCTGGTCATAATACTGCTTCAAAAGATCGATTCCCCTCTTCAAAGAAGAATCCTCCTGCAACCGATAATTCAGTCTGTCAAGGCAATCCCGTCCAACCGTAACCAACGTCAGAAAATTCATCAGATAATCTCCAGCACTCATAATAGCATCTGCACTGTTAAAAGTTTTATCAATGGTATCCCACCTGGAAACCCCTTTATCGTTTTTCTTGTAAAACCAATCAAGCATATCATTAAGCTCAGTTCTGCTATACTGCGTCACACCCTCCAGCTTCATAGCCAGCTGATATTTCGTGTCACCATTTTCAAAGAAGTGATCCGAAAGATCTTTTGTATTATGAATGATATCATAAGCCTCTGCCAGAGTATTGTTACCATATGTCAGCATAGAACTCTCCGCAGTTTCCACAATAAGCTCCATAGCCAGACTCTGTTTCAGTTTATCATCTGAAAAATCCGTCCCATACGCCTTATTAAACAGATTACACATCGAATCCGCAAATCCGTTCAGCATATTGGATTTAACCGTAGCCCAATATGTTGAAGTGCCAAAGCCCGAAGTAGCACTGGTATCCGCACTTAACGCATCAAACATCTCACCCTGAAGATCACCTGTAACCTTGTCAAAACCGGTATTGTTCAGAAACTCCGGATACTTTCTGAAAAGATCATCCGTTGAAAGCTTCGTATCCACGCTGGAATCAACACCACCACCTGCATTAAAGACCACATTCGCTGTCAGCTTCTCATTGCCACCTGCGATTTTAATCTGAGCCCATTTATATTTCGGCCCCGCATAATAAACCTTATTAATATTATTGCAGCCTCTGAATGCATTTGCCTCAACACTGGTCACATTGGAATACACCATTACCGTACGGATCTTAGCACAGCCATTAAATGCACTGCTACCGATCTTCTTGGCATTTTTCGAAATATAGACAGAACCTGAAAGCGAGCTACACCCCTTCATCAGACTTGCGGAAATCTCTTTCAGACCATCCGGCAGATCAATAGAAGTCAACGATTTACAGCCGGAAAAAGCCTCCGCACCAATAGATACGGTCTTACGGTTAAGAGAAACCGATTTCAGTGCAGTACAATTCTTAAACGCCTTTTTACCAATAGTAAGAACACCCTCTTCTGCGATCACAACCTTCTGGATCTTCTGTCCTTCAAAAACACTGTCCCCAAGTCCTTTTACCCGAACCATTTTCATTCCGATCGTGATTGTCGTAGGAACTGTAACATTCACAGCCTTTCCGGTATATTTCATCAGGATCACTTTTCCATCACTATCCTGTTTAAATACCCAATCACTATTCTGGACTTTTCCTGTCAGATTGATCGTAAATACTCTCTTAGAAGCCAGGTATACCTGATCTGCACTTGTCTTCGTAGTAACCGTCACAACAACTTTGCCCTGGCCTCTCACCATCAGACCTTTGCCGCTTTCATACCACGCCGCTGTTTTTCCGGAATTTGATACTGCGCAGGAATATTTTGCTCCTCCGAGAACTGATATCTTGATCGGCTGATTGAAGTTATCACTGGATATCGTATAACTGTTCTTTCCATCATTCTTTAAAGCCTTGGAAACAAGCTTAATATTCTGACGCCCCTGCAAAACAACCTTCATTTTTTGAGATGCTGCTTTATAATGTTTTGTTTCCGCTGCTCGTACTGTAATAGTTGCAACGCCTGGTTTTTTCAACGTTACCTGCTTTTTCCCTTTAACTATTGTAATTCCTGAAAAATCACTGGACAGACTAATCTTTGGATTTTCCCTTGCAGAAACACTTAAATTCTTTGTTTTTCCAGTCTCTGTCACATTAAAAATGACATTCTTTGTCTTGATTGTCTGTTTTGCCTTTACAATATTAAAGCTTGCCTTTTTACTTTTGGATTTTGCAAAAACGCCCTTACCCTTGATCGTGACGATCACTTTACCAGGTTCTATATTCTTTTTGGAAGGATAAGAAACCGTATAATGCGTTTTCTCTTTTAAAGTCTGTCCATAGAACTTCACTGTAACCTTCGGTGTTTTCGGTTTTCCATTCCAGGTACAGTTTCCTACAGAAATCTTTGCCTTCGTCAAATCCGCCTTTGCCCAGTGAGCATAAAGCTTCTGATCGCGTTTCAAATTGACCTTTGTACCTGCAGTAACCCTTTTTCCGCCTTCCTTCGGTGTTGTATACCACCCCAGAAAATAATAATTCTTTCTGGACGGCGTCGGAAGTTTTCCGTACGCACATTTATTTGTAACCGTCTTTTTCTTATACTTTGACGCAAGCTTCGCATCCTTCGCATTTTTATCAAACGTGATCTTAAAGGTTGTTTTCTCTGTGACTCCCACTGAAACGAACGGTATGGAGAATTTTTTCGCGTAAGCTTCCGCAAAAGAACCCGTAGAACCTTTTATTGCAAAGTCGGATGAAACATTAACAAAAATCGTATCTTCATTCAAATATGTAATATCATTATACCACGCCATTGTTTTTACACTTGGCGAGATCATAACCCATTTCAGTGATTTACAATCCTTAAAAACATACTCCTTGATATCCTCCACAGAGGAAGGTAATGTAAGGTTTTCCAGCTTCTCACACTTGTAAAACGCCTCTTTCCACAAAACTTTAAGTCCGCTGTTGATCACAACTTTCTGCAGATTTACACATCTTCCGAATGCGATATAATCAACTTCTGTAACCGTTGAAGGAATCTCTATGGATTCGATTCCCGTACATCGGTAAAACAGTCCCTGTGCAATTTTCTTGATTCCTTTTCCAAAGGTTACCTTTTTCAGATTCACGCAATCTGCAAAAGGGCCGCCCATATCATAGTAATTTCCTGTAGCTCCATTTGTCTCCACACCAGCCGGAATATTTACTTCTGTCAGACTCTGGCAGTTATAGAACACACTTATCCCAAGATACTCCAGGGAATCTGGAAGTACAACATTTTCCAGGCTTGTACAGTTAGCAAAAACATTATCACGGATCGTTTTCAGCGTTTTCGGAAGGTCGCGTTCTGATAATTTCATATTTTTGCAGTTCTGAAAAGCTTCTGAATCAATACCCTCCAGCTTTTTGGAAAGAGTCACCTTTTTGAGATTTTTACAGCCAAAAAACGCACTGTACCCGATCCATTTCACACTATCCGGAATCACAATTTCCTCCAGCCCTATATCACCGGAGGGTGCATAAAAAATCCCTCTTGGAACTTCCTCCATTCCGTTGTCCAAAGTCACATTTTTCAGATTTTTACAGCCATAAAAAGGACCTGGCCACTGCCGGTTCGCCGCTGTGGTATCATGGGTCTTCATTTTTGGTGGGATGTTGATCGTCGTAAGACCTGTACAATCTCCGAAAGCTCCTACATCCAGAAATTTCAGCGTAGATGGAAGCTTCACGGAAGTCAAACTCTTACTGTAGGAAAACGCTCCATTATAAATATTTTCCAGGCCTTCCGGAAGAATCACTTCCGTAAGTGCAGAACAACTCCGAAACGCATATGCCTCGATATTTTTTACAGTATCCGGAACAACGATCTTTCTCACACCGGAACACTGCAAAAACAAGCCTTTGGCAATCTTTGTGATCCCTTTTCCAAAGGTGACCGTCGTCAGACCTGCATCTCCCGCAAAAATTCCCGGATACGCCGGACTCTCACCCACATAACCATGTGTGACCATCGATGCAGGGATATGGATACGGGTAAGACTTGTACATCGCTCGAATGCACCTGCTTCTACCACCACCCCATTATCAGGAATGCGGATGGAAGAAAGGGATGTACAACCGGAAAAAGCTCCTCGTCCGATCTCTTTTACAGAATCCGGAATATTCAGACTTGTCATATTAATACAGTCTGAAAATGCTCCGGTATCGATTCGGACAACCGGCTTGCCATTGATCGAAGATGGAATGTTTCCATTCACATAAGCGCATCTGTCACTTTTTATCTTATTGTTATTCTTATCATAATGGTCATCGTTAATGACCGCTTTGATCGTAACCTCACCTTTTTCGTTAGAAATACATCGCAGTCCGTTCCATTCAAATCCTGCATTATCCGCACCTGCTGAAAATGCATCTTCACTGCCATCCTCAAGCTGAGCTTCTTCCACTTCCGCAGATCCAGGATCTTCTGCCAGACTTTCCGGTTCCTCTTCCAGCTCCGGTTCCTCTTCCAATTCCGGATCTGTTTCCGGTTCTGTTTCCAGTTCCGTAGAAATATCCGCTTCATCCACACCGGACTCTGTCATTTCTGATCCGTCTTCTCCGGGATCATCAACCTGCTCTGTCTCAGAAGCAGCTGCCTCATCAGATGGCAGCTCCTCCTCTGCATCCGTCAATTCCTCAGCACCGTTTTCCTCAGTTGGCTGCAGTTCCTCTTCCACTGCCTGTTCCACACTCTCTTCTGCTGAAAAATCAGCTGCACTGACCAGCATTCCCGAATCCAGGCTGCCAGCCAGAAGCGTCATTGTCAGCATCAATGCCAGTTTTCTTTTCATACCCAATCCTCCCTAATAAAATATAAAGCAGCCATATTTTATTACTGCTTATTATCCTGATTTTCTTTCTGATTCTTTTCTTTTTTCTGAGCAGTACTGTCGGACTCTGCAGAATCTCCCTGCATGATCTTATTCAGTTCCTGGATCATCTCTTCATCCTTCAAACGGAATTTTACCTCTACACGTCTGGACGCATCCTTATCTACATTTCCATCTGCATCCAGAACCGGATCTGACATGGAATGCCCATTCACTGTCAGACAATCCTTCAGTTCCTGAACCTGTGAATCCTTCAGAAAATCACTCTTAATATCCAAAAGATACTGCGCTACCGCCAGAGACCTCTTCTGTGACAGCTCCAGGTTATAACTGTAATCTCCGTCTGTATCCGTATAACCATCAATAATGATCTCGCCAAGATATTTCTTATAGGAATCATCCAGCAATACCTTACAATATGTCGGCAGTACCATAGACAATGTCATCCTACCGGAATCGGTAAGCTCTGCCTGATCATAATCAAACATAACATTGGCATTCAGCGTCAGCGCACCTGTCTGTGGATCAATATCCACATTGAGGTTCTTTTTTTCAAATTCCTTCTGCAAAGCTTCCACAACCTCCGCTTTCACACCGATGATCTTGTCGATCTTCTCCTGCTGCTCTTCCAGAAGCTCTGTTTTTTCATCCAGCGCAGACTGCTGCTCTTTCAGTGTATCCTGCTGGCTGGAAAGCTTCTTTTTCTGAGAGGACAGCTTTTTCTGCTGTTCTTTCAGCTTCTTCTGCTGTGCCTCCAGTGTTTCCTGCTGTTTGGCAAGCTTCTCCGCCAGAGAAGACAGTTCTTCATCCTGAGATTTGATCTGCTTGTCCTTGGACTTGATCTGCTCATCCTGGCTCTTTAATGTTCCTGCCTGCTCATCCAGCGCATTCTGTTTTTCCAGAAGCTCTTCTGTATATTTTTCCTGAAGAGCGATTTTTTCATCCCGTTCCTTCAGACTGTCCTGATAGCTCTTCTGTGCCTGAAAAAGTGTCACACACATGATCAGAACAAAAAGCAGCAAAACTCCTGCCATCATATCCGAATAAGAACGCCAGACATTAAACCCATGCTCCTCCGGCTTTCTTTTTTTGCGCATTGACAATTCCTCTCTTATTTAAATAAACCAAAACGGCTTTTCTGTGCTGCCTTCGTTGCCTCACGGATACTGCGCTCGATCTCATCCAGCAGCGCTTCCTGTCTTGCACCCTGTCCTTCCAGAAGATCCTCCAGACCCGTCAGCTTATCCTTAAGTTCCTGGATACCGGCATTGCTTCCATAGCCCCAGGGCTGTCCGGCGATCAGATGGATATCACGGTTATTTTTTGCTGTCTTGATCTCAGAAAGAAGCCTGCGTACCTCATCCAGAACACTATTGACCATCTTCTGGCTCTCGGTAAATTCTTTCACTCTGGCTTCAAAATCTTCGATCATCTTCTTATCTTCACGAAGAAGCTCCTCGCTGATCCTATTGGAATCCGCAACTGCTTTCATCCCTTCTGCAGCACTGTCCACATACTGGCGCATAGATGCATTGCAGGTTTTCCAGAGATCTGCGGATTCTTTTTCATTTTCATGCATATGCCGGGCAAACTTTTCGTAATCCTGTTTCTGTAGCTGCTGGATCATCTGATTATCCCGGATAATACGATCTGCAGTCTTCATATAACTGCTCTGCATCTCATCGATTTCCTTAATGGCATCCTTCATGGCACGTTCCTGCTTCGTAAAGGTTTCACTCAGCTGACTGCTCATGGTCTTGTACAATTCTGATGTATATTCTGTATTCTCCTTCTGCACCTTCTTAAGTTCTGCCAGAGCATCATTAAAATCTTCAAACTGCATCTGAAAGGAACCATGCATCTCGCTTAAAAACGTATCCAGGATCTCCCGGATCGCATCCTGCTGCCCTTTTGTCACAGATGCGGTAAGAACGTCCAGAGAATCATTCATCTTCTGAAAAGTAGGTGTGATCACTTTCTCAAAGCTATCTGCCATCTGCACAGAAAACTGTTCCGCCATCTGTTTCATGGCTTCTGTCTGTGTCTTCTGGCTGGAAACAAGGAGATTCCAGGACTCATTCTCCGCAGTAGGGAGCACCAGTGCGTGAAAACGATCCAGAAAATCCTGCATCGCCTGGGACATCGCAGAATATCCGCTTTTCATCCCAAATGTGTACACAACAGAAAGTGCAACTCCATAAATGGAAGTCAGAAACGCAACTTTGATGCCATCTACAAGAGCGGATACCGAGCTTGTCATCACTTCATAATCTGTGGGCTGGAAATTCTTAAGTCCCCACACAAGACCGATAAATGTTCCAAGGATACCAAGGCTTGTAAAAATGTCCGGAGCCATCTCAAGGAGTCTCTTGTGGATATGTACATCTACATCCTCAATATTCACAAAATCCTCTACTTCAGCGATCCCTTCTTCCGTTCTGCTGATGCTGTCAACAAAATCATCCATCTTTTTGTCGAGATAGCGGTCACCGAAAATCCCTCGCAGCTGCCCAATCTCTTCTTTTCTGGCTCTTCCCGGAAGCTGAAACACTTCTGTGATCTCACCAGCGCCATGCTTCAGTGCTCTTGACAGGTTATCCATCCGATATAAACCTGCAAAAAGCCCCACTGCGTATATGATCAGCATAAGTCCCAGAAATGTAAAATTATAAAGCAACACATTCCCGGAGCCTTTTCCAACATAAGCAGTCAGGGTTGCCGCGGCCACTGTTACTGCCAGAAACAGCACTGTATTCATAAACTTTTTTCCCATAATATGCCTCCCCTGTCTTTATTTTTGAAAAAAGTTACTCTTTTGTTCCCATACTATCATAACATCTTCCCTAAAACAACCAGAAAGGACAATTCCTTCGCCAAAAGAATTGTCCTTTCGTCTTTTTTCTATTTATACTTTTATTTATACTTTTATACGGCAGGCTGCATCATCGCTGATCAGGATCCTGCGTCCGCAAACACCTACGATCACTCCGCCAAGTATCCTGCTTATGATCTGTACGGTCTTTCCTTCGCTGACATCATATTGCCTGATCTGTTCCATAGTCTCCGGCATTCCGGTCATCCACTTGATCGTGTAGCTTTCCCCTGCTTTTGTCTCATTTAATGACTGCATATACTCACCCCATTCCATATATCACATCGCTATCAGTAATTATCCTCTATCCGTAGGCGGATATTCGCAATCCGCACTTGGTTAAATGATTTCATATAATTTCAACACAATTCTGCATCTTTATATAATTAGTAAAGTTTAACTTTTATTTTTCTGAATCATTCATTGCTTTTATATATTTTATCTCATTTTATCTCAATTAGTCAATCATAACCTGTGAAATTCCACCAATAAAAACAAGCAAAAAAAGAAACGCAGAACAGCCATTACAGTTATTCTGCGTTTCTCATTATTTTCTATGCATAAACTCTATCTTCTTCCAGAAGCGTTGTCTTTCCATTCTTTACTTCCACAAGATTAACACAGCAGTTTGGCGGCACGGAGCCTCTCCAGAAATTCTCCGGATCAGGATCTACATTCTGAAGAAGAGCACGGACTGCACATCCATGAGAGGCAACAAGAATTGTTTTATCCGCAAGAGTCGGATCTGATGTTATTTCATCCCAGAAATCCTTTGTCCTGGCGATCACATCAAAAATATCCTCGCCCTTTTCCGGTCGTTTAAAATTTACCGGAGCACGGAAAAAAGTCTCGATCTGCGGATCGATATAATTGCCATCTGCATCTCTTACCTGATCACCCTCCAACACACCAAAATTGATCTCCTGGATTCGTTTATCCGGTATAATCGGAACATCACGTTTCCCCAGAACATATTCTGCTGTCTGTTTTGCCCTTGAGAGTGGACTTGTAAAACAGATATCAAACTTCACATTACGGAGAGCTTCACCTGTTTTTTCCGCAAGAAGGACCCCCTCCTTCGCAAGAGGTACATCCGCTGCACCCTGAAGCTTTTTTAATTTATTCCACTCAGTCAGGCCATGTCTTACAATGTAGATCAGCATCAGCTTCTCAGCTCGATTCCAAGTCCGTTAAGACCATTCATGATCTTTTTCATTGCTGCGGAGATCTCGTTTTCACCAAGAGTCTTGTCATGGGCACGGAATACCAGAGAATAAGCCATGGATTTGAAACCTTTCTCAATCTGTGCGCCCTCGTAGATATCGAACAGCTGATAACTCTCAAGAATATTTCCGCCTCTCTGATCAAAAATCTCCTCGATCTGTCCTGCGAGAACTGCATGGGGAACTACAAGGCTCAGGTCACGAGTTACAGCCGGATATTTGGCAATTCCTGTATATTTGTGGTTGAAACCAGCAAATTCCAGAACATCCAGAATGTCGATCACTGCGATATATGCCTTTTCTCCGATAGAGTAATTATCTGCAACAGCCGGATGAACCTCACCTAAGTATCCAACTACCTTACCCTCGTAGATCATGTTAGCCTGTCTTCCTGGATGAAGGAATGGTTTTCCGCTGTTTGGATCGTAGGTAACCTTTTTCTTCATTCCGATCTTCTCGAAGAACTCCTCGCATACACCCTTCATATCAAAGAAATCGCCTGCTCCGTACATACCAAGTGTAAAGTGTGTTCTCTCATCTGGAAGCTCTGTCAGTGGAAGTGACTTCGGAAGATAGATATTTCCAAGCTCGTAAAGACGAACATCTTTATTACGTCTGTTATAGTTTGTGGAAAGGGATGCCAGCATACCGTTCAGTGTGCTTGTACGCATGATACTGTAATCCTCTCCAAGAGGATTGCTGATGGTGATGACTTTACGAAGATCACTGTCCTCAGGAATACAAAGCTTGTCAAATACCTTCGGACTTTCGAAAGAATAGGACATTCCCTCTGAGAATCCGCAGTATTCTGCGATATCTCTTGCAACCTCCTGGATACGAAGCTTAAATGGCAGCTTACCCGTAGTAGCCTCTCCTGTAGGAAGTGTCATCGGGATCTTATCATAGCCATAGAATCTTGCAACCTCCTCTGCAACATCTGCATTACAGTGGATATCCTGACGGAATGTCGGTGCAACAATCTCGTCTGTTTTTTCATCATAAGCCAGTTCTACACGTCCAAGATAATCGATCATCTCTTCTTTTGTAAGGCTGGTTCCAAGAAGCTTGTTGATCTTCTCAGGCTCAAATTTTACTCTGGATGGCTCTCTTGTTTCGCTGCAGACATCAACCATTCCGCCTACAACCTCACCTGCACCAAGCTCTTCCATCAGCTGGCATGCACGGTCAATTGCAGCCTGTGCATTGTTCGGGTCAAGACCCTTCTCAAATTTACCGGATGCATCTGTACGAAGTCCGATCCTCTTGGAAGAAAGACGGATGCTGGTTCCATCGAAGCACGCTGCCTCAAAAAGAACCGTTTTTACATCGTCTGTGATCATGGAATTCTCTCCACCCATGATACCTGCGATGCCGACAGCCTTCTCACCGTCACAGATCATCAGAACGTTCTCATCCATGATACGCTCCTGGCCATCCAGTGTGACGAATTTCTCATCTTTTCCTGCACGGCGTACAACGATCTCCTGATTTGCGATGGTATCCAGATCATATGCATGCATTGGCTGTCCAAACTCTTCCATTACATAGTTTGTGATATCAACCAGGTTGTTGATCGGGCGGATTCCATTGGAAGCCAGACATCTCTGCATCCACTTCGGGGACGGACCGATCTTGACATTTTTTACAACTCTTGCACAGTAACGCGGGCAAAGCTCCGGATCCTCTACAGTAACTTTTACATAATCGGAAGCTTTCTCATCATTTTCCTTAACCTCTACAA
>ENA-ORSQ01001649-ORSQ01001649.1-human-gut-metagenome-genome-assembly--contig:-NODE-1649-length-11185-cov-2.889847_pt1 | contig 11185 bp, 8 predicted proteins | sample MGYA00241900_ERZ509164 | MGnify/ENA primary metagenome ERZ509164 (study PRJEB26280, sample SAMEA2338807) | human gut metagenome | biome: human gut; feature: human-associated habitat; material: faeces...
AGGATATCGTATCTCTTCTCGGGCGTCTGTCTCTTAATGAATTAAATAGTAAAATAGTGTATTATAGGAAATAGAATATTTTATTTTAAGAAAGAAGGGCGAATCATGAAATACATAATCATCGGAGCAGGTGGAACAGGCGGAATTCTCGGATTCTATATGACAAAAGCAGGAAAAGACGTAACACTGATTGCAAGAAATGCACATTTAGAAGCCATGAAGAAACAGGGACTTTCTGTCCAAAAAATGTGGACAAACGAAACAGAAACCATACCTGTCAGTGCAGAAAGTATGGAATCTTATGAGGCAAAAGGAGAAAAAGCAGATGTAATCCTCGTCTGTGTTAAAAAATATTCTCTCGATTCCTGCATTCCATTTATTCAAAACATTTCCCATGAAAATACGATAGTTGTTCCGGTATTAAATGTTTATGGAACGGGCGCATATCTTCAGGAGAAACTTCCAAAGATTCTTGTGACGGATGGATGTATCTACGTTTCTGCTAATATTAAACAGGCAGGAGTATTATTGCAGCATGGAGAAATATTAAGAGTATTTTTCGGTGTAAGGGAAAAGGAAGATTTGAAGAAATTAAATGGACAGTTGGATGGTGAATATAAAGCAGAAAGATTATTGAAAAAGATTGCACAAGATTTTAAAGACAGTGGAATTGATGGCATTTTGTCAGATAATATAAAACGGGATGCATTGACTAAGTTTTCCTATGTGTCTCCAATCGGAACCGCAGGACTTTACTTGCATGCTGTTGCAGGAGATTTCCAACGAGAAGGAGAAGCCAGGGAACTTTTTAAGACATTAATTCGAGAAATTGTTACACTAGCTAACGCAATGGGAATTACTTTCGAAGAAGACCTTGTAGAACGTAACTTAAAGATCCTTTCTAATTTGCCGGAAGAAGCAACGACATCTATGCAAAGAGATGTTATGGAAGGAAAACAGTCGGAGATTGATGGGCTGGTATATGAGGTTGTGCGGATGGCAGAAAAGTATGGAGCGGAAGTGCCGGCATATAGGAGAGCGGCAGAGAAGTTTCGGGAGATGGGGGTGAAATAGATAAAATGGTATTGAAACATGAGATGATGCCATATTCTAGTTGATATAATATATAAAAATAAAAAGAAACGAGTACCCCGTTTAGGCGATAGCCGTATGGTAACAAACCCGTTTCTTAAATTTGATTTAAACTTTATAGTTTGGAAAAGTCAATTGAAAAATAAAAAAGAAATGAGCAACTCGCTTGGATTATAAAATCGTACACGACACAAAACCCATTTCTGTTGTTATAATACATTAGGTTGTGAATATATGCAAGTGAAATCACTGTTTTTATGAATTGTATTTAAGTGTTTATATCGTGTGGATGGTACTGAAAATTTCATGTTGTATGAGTTATGATAAATAAAGGAATAATATGGAATAATTGGATAAAACTATTGACTTTATGAGAACGTTTTGGTAGTATATATGCATGGAACAAAAACCATTGAGGTTTTTATTGGAGATGGTGTTTGCATCAAATCTGAGTTTTTATAAAAAGTCTGTTGTGACATGCAGGAATGTTCTGTAGGTTGCAATAGACTTTTTGCTTTTTAGTGAAAAATAATATGATATAATTATAATAAAATTTAAGAAGTTATTGAGAAACAATAATATAAATCCGCTGAATATAGAAGAATGGTTACAATCTATAGATAGTGATTATACAAAGACTCGCCTGCAAACATATTATGATAAAATAAACAATAAAAAATAAACAAATCAGGGGTTGAAATAAAAATGAACCGAACAACACCCACAGAGCCTCGATTTCATGGAACGGTAACAGAAAAAAGTCATAAAACTATGAGTAGAATACGAGGAAAAGATACAAAGATAGAAGTTACGCTACGTAAAGCACTTTGGCAGAGAGGGTATCGTTACAGAAAGAATTATAAGGATTTACCAGGAAGGCCAGATATCGTATTAACGAAATACAAAATTGCGATTTTTTGTGATAGTGAGTTCTTTCACGGAAAAGATTGGGAGATATTAAAACCGAAACTTGAAAAAGGAAAGAATCCAGATTATTGGGTTAAAAAAATTCAACGGAATATAGAACGGGATGAAGAAAAGGATAAAATATTGAATTTTATGGGATGGACTGTGGTTCATTTTTGGGGAAAGGATATTTTAAAAAATACAGAAGAATGCATTCGAGTTATAGAAGAAACGATTTTTGATTTAGAGATGGAAAATAATGATTGGGGAGAGGAGCTATAAATGGGTACTGTAAAATTAGAGTATGATGAATTTGATCCAGTTTCAATAGAAGAATATGCCAGAAAGTTAATTGGAAAAACATTCTTAGAGGTGTGCGAAGAAGATATTGGTAAACAGAGTATAATAAAAGAAGAGGGAAACTATAAAGCAGACCATGAGAATAAAAAACGAAAAGGTGGGCTGGGAGAGTTAATAGAAGAGAGATATTTTCACTATCATTCTAATAATGATGCACGTCCAGATTTTGATAAAGCAGGAGTAGAACTTAAAGTGACACCATATAAAAAGAATAAAAACGGTTCTATTTCAGCAAAAGAAAGATTGGTTCTTACAATGATTGATTATTATTCTGTCATTAATGAGAATTTTTTTGAGAGCCATATGTGGCAAAAGGCTAGACTGATTTTGCTTATTTATTATTTGTATGATAAAGAGATAAAGGATAGGTTGAATTATGAGATTGGTTATGTAAAATTGTTTTCTCCACCAGAAAGTGACATGAAGATTATACAGCATGATTTTGAAGTTATCACACAAAAGATTCGTGAGGGAAAAGCTCATGAATTATCAGAAGCAGATACTCTTTATTTAGGTGCGGCACCAAAGGCATCTTCATCAAAAGACAGGAGAAAGCAGCCCTGTAGTGATGAATTGGCAAAACCGAGAGCATTTGCTTTTAAAAATTCTTATATGACATATGTTTTAAATCATTATATCATTCCAGACAAGAATACATATGAACCGATTATCAAGAAAAATATAGATGAGACTTTTGAAGAGTATATTATAAATACGATTAATCAGTATCGCAATTATACTGTAGATGAATTATGCGATTTATTTTATTCGGATAATGAAAAAATTCCTAAAAGTCTAGGAGCATTATTAGTATATAGGATGCTGGAAATTAAAGGAAATCAGGCAGAAGAATTTGTAAAAGCCAATATTGTAATTAAGACGATTCGATTAAAAGAAATGACAGCTATTAAGGATAAAATTAAAGAAAATATGTCATTTCCTACTTTTAAGTTCAAAGAGTTAGTAGAAGAAGAGTGGGAAGATTCTGCATTTGGTAATTATTTGAGAGAGACTAGATTTTTATTTGTAGTCTATAAATATGATGTAAATGAGAAATTACGCTTAAAAGGATGTCAGTTTTGGAATATCCCATATGCAGACCTTGAAGGGAACGTGAAAACAGTTTGGGAACAAACAAAAAAAGTCATTCAAAATGGGCTTAAAATTGAAGTGAAAAAAGGAAAGTTAAGTAGTAATTTACCAGCAAAATCAGAAAATCCAGTATGCCATGTTAGACCGCATGGAAAAAATTCTGAGGATAGATATGAACTTCCAGATGGACGAACTTATCCAAAACAATGTTTCTGGTTAAATAACACCTATATTACATCACAATTAGAAAAACACTTTTTTGAAGAATAGCTCATTAAAATTATTTAAAAATATCGAAGAAGGATCTTTACAAAATACAGAAAATAGGATATGATATGATGAAACGATTGTTCGAAAAATAAAAATAGATGAGGTGTAAGAAGTGAAAAAGACAGTTTGTGAGTTATTTGCAGGAGTAGGTGGTTTTAGATGCGGACTCAATAATATTAAAACATTAGAAGATTTTGAAAAGAAAGAAAAATGGGATACAGTATGGTTTAGTCAATGGGAGCCAGCAGAAAAAAAGACGCAATATGCTCATGATTGTTATGTATATCATTTTGGAACACGATTGGACAAAAATGGACAGGATACGACAAATTTTAATATTGAAGATGTAGATAAGAAGATACTTCCAGATTTTAATTTGTTGGTGGGTGGATTTCCATGCCAGGATTATTCAGTCGCATCATCATTAGCGACATCAAAAGGCTTAGAAGGGAAAAAAGGAGTTCTTTGGTGGTCTATTAGAGAGACATTAGAAGCAAAGCAACCACCATTTGTACTATTAGAGAATGTAGATCGTTTACTTAAGTCTCCAGCAAAACAACGGGGTAGAGATTTTGGAGTTATGCTTGCATGCTTCAGAGATGAGGGATACACAGTAGAATGGCGTGTGATAAATGCAGCGGAGTACGGTTATCAGCAGAGAAGAAGAAGAGTATTTATCTTTGCTTATAAAGATACTACAAACTATGCAGCAAACATTAATAAATTAACTGGATATAAATTAGAGAATAATCAGGACAATGAAAAAAGTATTGAAAAAGTATTATTATCAGATGGATTTTTTGCGGAAACGTTCCCTGTAGATAGAGCAGATAAAAAAGAGATAAGTACAAAAGAATTACCAGAAGGATTAGGAGAAATATCTGAAAAATTTAGTTTCTCATTTGAAAACTCAGGAATCATGAAAGATGGAAAAATCTATACTTTAAAAACAGTTCCATTTTATCATGGGAAACAGGTTGTATTGGGGGATGTCATGGAAACAGAACCAGTAGATAAAAGTTACTTTATTCCAGAACAAAAACTGTATTATACTAATCCAGAAATTACTCATAGTGATGAGACAAAGGAAAAGCTTCCTAAAGAATCAAGACAGACATGGCAGTATTTAAAAGGGGCAAAGAAATTGCTTCGTACTACATCAGCAGGACATGAGTATATTTTTTCAGAAGGACCAATTTCTATGGTTGATCAGGAGGATAAACCAGCTCGTACAATGCTTACATCAGAAGGAAACTTTAGTAGGACGACACATATTGTAAAGGATAAACAAACGGGAAGGATTCGTTTACTTACACCAGAAGAAGCAGAAAGAATTCAGGGATTTCCTACAGACCATACAAAATATTGTTTAATAGATGGAAAAAGGGTGGAGATGCCTGTTCGTAAGAGGTTTTTTATGATGGGGAATGCACTGGTGGTTGATTTAGTTAGGGATATGGAGAGGACGATGAGTAGGATATTTGAGGAAGAGAATAATTAAGAATGGAATAAAATATTTATTGTTAGGAGAAAGGTGGTAAAAAATATTAAAGTATTAAGTCAATATTTATCAGAAGTTGAAAGAGAAATAGAAAATTTGATTGCTAAACATAATCAAATTTCAAGAACAAGTTATTTGATAGGTTTTCGTGGTGAAAATGAGGATTATGGAAAGACAAGTTTGATGCCGTCATTATTTAGAGGAGAGGATTATGTAGGAAAGGAAAAATATTTATTTGAACTTTTGAGAGATTATGGATTTTTATCAAGTGACAAAAATAGAAATGTAGATAGTGCTATTGAAGCTCAACATTACATAGCTATTAGCAGGATGTTGGACATAAGTTTTAGTTTGTTACCTGCTATGTATTTTGCATGTCATGGAGGAAAAATAGAAAAAGATGGTTTCGTATATATTTTCTGTTTTCCAGAGTACTATTCTCCACATTCTCAATATATAGAAGACTTTTATAAAAATATATTAGAGGAAGATATTAATGATTTGGTTTATTCTGGAAATTTCAAAGTGATTTCTCATAGTTATTCAAATGATAGAATAAGAGCACAAATGGGAGGTTTTATATTCTTTTCAGGGAAAGAATATAAACCTATAGAAACAATATATTATAAAAAAATATGCATTAAATCAGAAGATAAATCCAATCTATTAAAGGAATTAAACCAAGTATTTCAAATTAACGAAGCATCGTTGTTTCCTGAAAAAGGAACTGTGGCATCTATTGTAAAGGAAAAATTTGAAGAAAAGGAATATCGGATTAAAAATATAGATATAGAAAGTGAAATAAATATATGTTTTGAAAGAGTCGAGTATGAAATAAAAGCGTTAAAATTAAATGAAAATAAAGAAAATCCTATGCGATTATTAAGAAAGATAAGAAAAGAAGAAAGTGATTTACTATACTATATTCATAAGAACATAAAGCAGGGTGAAGTAGAAAATAAAAGAAAAGAATTTGAACAAAAAATAGAAAAAAATTTTAAACTTATGCGAATGGAATATTGTATGTAAAAGGATATTGATAAAAATGAAATTTTTAGAAAACATTACAGAAAAAATGGAAATTGACGAAAATTCAATAGAAAAGATAAAAGAAAGATTTTGGAAAATAGAAGGAAATGATTTCGAGGATAGTTATGTAATTTATGATTGTTCAAAAGAGGGAGATAAATTTGATTATCAAGAATATGCCGAAATGATGAATTTGGAAGAAGGAATATCTTATCAAATTATTGTATTCAGAAATTGGGAGTGTGAAATTGAGTTAAAAAAAGAAGTATATAAGAAATTAAAAAATGCTACAGAGAGAAAAAATCTGTTACGTTGGTTTGATAGAAAAATTTCTTATTATACAGAGTTAGAAGATAGTATAAAACTAGAAGTAGAAGGGTATGGAGAAAATTATTTGGAATATGCTAACTGCTTAAATGGTCCTGTTCATTCTCAAAAAATTATTAAAGGAAGAATTTATAATTTAACATTTTTTGAATTAAAAAAGATTTTTAATGTAAGAGGAAAAGATTTATTTAGAAAAAATGTAAGATTTGGTCTAAAGGATAATAAAATAGGAAATCAAATTCGGATTAAATTTAAAAAATATATTAAAACAGGTATATATGAAGAATGGAAAAAAAGAAATAGTGGAAATAGTATAGAGAAAATAAAGGAAATAATTGGACTTGAAGAAGATTATACAGAGTATTTACCTGAAAATTTTTGGTTTTATCATAATGGCGTGACCGTCTTTTATTATGGAAAAGCAAATATAGATTTTAGTGGAACAACTATAAAATTGAATCCTCAAGAAATAAGTGTTATTAATGGGGCACAAACAATAACGAATTTTTTTGAAGGGATGAAGGAGATAGAAGAAGATATTGAAAATATAAAGGAAGGAGATTTCACGGAAGAAAAGAATAGTATAAATAAGTTGAAGAAATATTCTGTAAATTATATAGAAGAGGTTTTGAAACGAACAAAAGTGAAGGTTATTTTCATCGATGGAGAAGAAGATTTTTTGAAGCCGATTACATATGGTTTAAATACACAAATACCTATAGTTGAAAGTGATATTATAGCTGATTCAAAGGATGTTAATGAGCTTAATGAAAAATTGAAGCGTAAAAGTATGAAAATTTGTAAATCTGGAGAAGAAGAATCTATACATACAGCTTTTTCCTTGTTGGATTTTGTAAAAAAATATTTAATTACACAATTTAAACCTGGTACAAGTAAGAATTTACAGAAAAAAGATTTGCTTAAATATATAAAAGAAGCTAATGAAAAAATTGACAAAAATACGGATATTATTGATGAGATAGAAAAGGTTGTGGTAATCGAAGAATGGTGGAAATCAGAAAAAAAGGAAAGAGAAAGTTTTTATGGGGATGCAATTGATGAACCATACCTAAAATATGGAAAGAATTATTTTGAAAGTTTTATATTAATATCAAATAAAGAACCGTTGGATGATGATTCATTGATTCTTGCTTTTGGAGAATTTTTAAAAATTTTTAGAAATATGGAAAGGAATGTAAGTGATAAAACTTTTAAGCAAGACAGTTTATTTGAAAAATATCAAGAAAACTTAAAAAAATATCAAAAGAATTCAGAAAAATATCAAGAAAAATCTTTGGTGAGTAAAGAGTTAAAAGATGAATTAAAAGCTTGTTTAAATAATAAGGTGGATTCAAAGTATAAGACAAGAAAAATAATAGTTGATTATTTAAATGAAAAAGGAATCAATATTCCATATTTTAGAGTTATAGCCTATACAGATGGAAAACCTAGGGAAGCATATCCCTTTCCAAATACAACTTTTTCAGAATTATATAAGAAAGGAGAGGAAGAAGAGTATTTAGAGTATAGAGATTCATTATTTTGTAAAGAGATTCATAGGAAGTTTCCTGTATTTGTAATTGATTGGAGAGAGGATGTAAAGGAAGGAAAAAGAATTGTAAATGATATTTTTTATCTTCCTGAATTTACGTTTGAAGAGTATGATGCAAGTGCGAAGGAAGTATATGAGAGTACGATAAAGGCTTTTGAAGATGGTGATGAAAATGAGTTCATAAAAATGGGTGACGGGAAGGATTTCCATATAAGACCTAAAGCCGTCAATTCAGAGGATACATTTGAATTTACAAATGGAAGGTATATTACTAAGAGGACTTTTTGGGCGAATAAAACAACAGTAGAAAAATTGATTTCTGATTATAAATGAGTAAATTGAATATTCTTGTGCGGCAGGTTCTTCCGCAATTATCCGTTTTGGCTCTTTTAGTATGATCAGATATATAGTATAATGTTTGTATTAGGATGTATGAGGAGAATTATTTATGGCAAAGTCTAATAATACATTATGCTTATATAAATTTTACCCGGAAAAGGATTTGATGATAACAGATATTGATCAGCAAAGTGATAAAATTATAATTCAGATGAAATCAACTTCAAGCAGCTGTAAATGTCCAAAGTGTAATCGTATAACATAAAAATATCATGGAACATATACTCGTAAAGTACAGGATTTACCCATTTTGGGAAAAAGTGTTCAACCTGAAATTTGTTCACATGAGTATGCATGTTTGAATGACGAATGTGGGGTTGTTTCCATTGCTTAGACTTTTGATGGATTCCTTAATAATTATAGTCGTATGACAGAAAGATGTGCTGATTTTATCTGTACATTGGCTCTTGAAACCAGTTGTGAAGGCTGTGCCCGTGTCTGCCGCACATTAGGGATAAAAACTAGTGGTGATATCGTAATACGATTACTTTTAAAAAGATATGAATCTCTTCCCCAACCGGAAGTTAGTGATGTAATAGGTGTGGATGATTTTGCATATAAAAAGCGTCATACATATGGGACTATCATAGTAAATGAAAAAACGCACGAGCCTATAACATTGTTGAATGGAAGAAATGGGGATACATTGCGGGAATGGCTTAAGAATAATAAAAATGTTAAAGTGGTTACAAGAGATAGGGCAAGTGCATATGCGAAAGTAATAGCAGAAGAATTACCCGATGCAATGCAGGTAGCAGACCGATTTCATTTACATCAGAACCTACTGGAAACAATAAAAAAAGCTCTGAATCAAGAAATCCCTGCAACAATAAGTATCCCACACAATGATACATCTATCGATGCAGAAGAACATTGTAAAAAAAATCGCATCTGATGTGGATAATTATGTTGCTTTTTCAGAAAAACGTTATCAAATGATCTGTCAAATACAAAATTTTTTAAAAGAAGGCTGTAGTTGCCGTGAAATTGCCAAACGTATGGGAATAGGTCGCAACACAATTGCAAAATATCGTAAAGGTGATCCAAAAGAATTAAGTATGTATGGAATTCATCAAAGCAAACTTGATTCATTTCATGATTTTATTATAGATTGTCTTAAAGAAGGATGGAGTAAAAGCAAAACTGTAAAAGCAATATACGAAAAAGGATATTCTGGATTCAAAAGCAATGCTTTTGATTATTTGTGCAAAATAGAGCAAAAAGAAAATAAATGTTTTGAACCACAACCATATGTCAGAACAATGACGGAGTGTTTAAAATACAAAACCGGCAGTAAGGGAAAAGATAAAGATTATATTACACGAGAAGGTGTGTTTAGGTATATGTGGATGAATACTGAACTTTCAGATAATCATAAGGAATATATTTATGAAAAGTATTCAAATATTGGGGAACTTCAATGCTACATAAGAGAGTTTAGAAATATTTTTAAAAATCATAATGTGCCAATGCTCTATTTATTTGTTGAAAAATATAGTAAAAGTCTTCTTAAACCCTTAAGAAGTTTTGCTGAGGGATTAAAAAGAGATATAGATGCAGTTGAAAATGCTGTAGCATATGATTACAGTAATGGATTTGTGGAAGGAACTAATAGCAGATTAAAAATGATAAAACGCACAATGTATGGAAGATATGGCAGGCAGTTGCTTGAAGCAAAGTTGAGGTACATGGGATATAACAATAATAACGGATAATTGCGGAAGAACCACTCTCGCCGGACAGGTGGCTCATTGTGGCACAGATTATTCAATAATATCCATGAACATGCTCTTGGAGCGATAAAGAAATAAACAAATCTTATTCTTTCAGATACGGTATTTAGAAAGAAAACATCATTGATGTTGAAGGATGTTAATTGATATATGAACAGAGAAGCAAAAAAATGTATTAAATATTATATTGATAATATTAAATCTGAGAAATACAAAGAGTATCTGACTAAGAGGGAGGAAGAAGGGCTCAAAAATCATAGAGAGTATATCCGAGAGAATAAACCTGAGTGGATAGGCAGAACAGATTACTATGAGCCAGATTTTATATCGGCTATCTCGTTTTACGATGTGTTAGATAACGAGGGAACAATTAAACTACTACGAAAATTATATTCACTTCCCAAAAGAAAGTATAAGGTACGTAATTATTATAAAAAGCCAGGCAGGATTAAGAAATATGATTATATTCATCTAAAATATTCTGAATCTGGTTGGGGGCGTTTTGCAGAAATAGAATTATTAGATGACTCATATGTATCAAATATTAGTATTTCTTGGTGCCAACTTAATAGTTATTATGCTTTTTATGTATATGAAATTAGCTTTAAAAAGCTTCTAGATGAAGAAAGATACTACAGCTTTATGCGAGATACTATGAATCTTTTCTGCAGAAAAGACTACGTTCTTTGGTATCCATCGATAAATCATATAAAAGATGATGAGTTGGATGGTCTTCTTTTGGAAACAATGGATCAAGATTATTTTCCTATTGTATGTCAACACTATATTACATCGTTGTTGTATAGCGAACAAGGACGTCAGGGACCACTTATAAACATGGTTCATCAATCTAGAAAAGATAAAATTGATATTGAAAAAATATATATAGGAGATATGGATTTCGCGTATTATAGCAGGAAAGAA
>ENA-ORSQ01001653-ORSQ01001653.1-human-gut-metagenome-genome-assembly--contig:-NODE-1653-length-11177-cov-3.713091_pt1 | contig 11177 bp, 10 predicted proteins | sample MGYA00241900_ERZ509164 | MGnify/ENA primary metagenome ERZ509164 (study PRJEB26280, sample SAMEA2338807) | human gut metagenome | biome: human gut; feature: human-associated habitat; material: faeces...
CCGCCGTTGTACCAGTCCACGGGGCTCCAATACTCGAGCGCCTCCTTGCTGGCGATGGCGTCGTGGTTCTTCGGGTCGCAGTAGCGCAGGAAGTACCAGCTCGAACCGGCCCACTGGGGCATGGTGTCGGTCTCGCGCTTGGCGGGGGCACCGCAGCAGGGGCAGGTCGTGCTGACCCACTCGGTATGGCGCGCCAGCGGGCTTTCGCCGTTCTCGCCCGGCTCAAAGTCCTTGATCTCGGGCAGGCGCAGGGGCAGCTCGCTCTCGGGCAGGGGCACCCAGCCGCACTTGTCGCAATAGACCATGGGGATAGGCTCGCCCCAGTAGCGCTGGCGGCTGAACACCCAGTCGCGCAGCTTGAAGTTGACCTGCTTGTGGCCCTTGCCGTTCTCCTCGAGCCAGGCGTACATCTTGTTCTTGGCATCCTCAACGGACAGGCCGTTCAGGAAATCAGAATTGACCAGCGTGCCGGTGGCCACATCGGTGAACGCCTCCTTGTCGAGGTCGCTGGGGGTATTGCCCTTGACGACCTCGATGATGGGCAGGCCGAACTTCTTGGCAAACTCCCAGTCGCGGGTGTCGTGGGCGGGCACGGCCATGATGGCGCCAGTGCCGTAGGTTGCCAGGACGTAGTCGGAGATAAAGATGGGGATCTCCTTGCCGTTGACGGGGTTGATGCCCTTGACGCCCTCGACGACAACGCCGGTCTTTTCCTTGTTCAGCTCGGTGCGCTCGAAGTCAGACTTGCGGGCGGCCTCCTCCTGATAGGCGGCGACGGCGTCGGCGTTCCGGATAAGGCCCGCGTCGACCCACTTTTTGATGAAGGCGTGCTCGGGGCTGATGACCATGTAGGTCGCGCCGAACAGCGTATCCGCGCGGGTGGTGTAGACCGTCAGGGTGTCGCCCGCGGTGGTGTCGAAGTTGATCTCGGCACCGTGGCTGCGGCCGATCCAGTTGCGCTGCTGGGTCTTGACGCGGTCGATGTAATCGACGTCGTCCAGGTCGTTGATCAGGCGGTCTGCGTAGGCCGTGATCTTCAGCATCCACTGGCTCTTGTTCTTCTGGACAACGGGGCTGCCGCAGCGCTCACAGACGCCGTTGACGACCTCCTCGTTGGCCAGAACGACCTTGCAGCCGGTGCAGTAATTGACGGTGGTCTCCTTCTTGTAGGCAAGGCCCTTCTTGAACAGCTGGATGAAGATCCACTGCGTCCACTTATAGTACTCGGGGTCGGTGGTGTTGATCTCGCGGTCCCAGTCAAAGGACAGGCCCAGCGCCTTGAGCTGGCTCTTGAAGCGGGCCACATTCTGGGCGGTGACGATCTCGGGGTTGATGTGGTTTTTCAGGGCGTAGTTCTCGGTAGGCAGGCCGAAGGCGTCCCAGCCCATGGGGTACAGGACGTTATAGCCGCACTGACGCTTTTTGCGCGCGACGATGTCCAGCGCGGTGTAGCTGCGCGGATGGCCGACGTGCAGGCCCGCGGCGGACGGGTACGGGAACTCGACCAGCGCGTAGAATTTCGGCTTGGAATGGTCGATCTCGGCATGGAAGGTATCCTCGTCCTCCCAGACCTTCTGCCATTTGGCCTCAACTGTTTTAAAGTCGTATTTCATAAATTTCTCCCCACAGATAAATTTTTGATGGGTCGTAACCTTCTTAAAGCCTTCCCCCGAGGGGCTGCGCCCGCAGGCGCGTGTCGGAGCGCAACCGCCGAAGGCGGCTCTTAGCGCGTAGACTGAAAGGTAGCCCCGCAGGGCCGGGTGAGGGGCGGCGTTCCTGTGGTCACCCGTTAGCGGGGTATCACGGAAAACCTGCCCCTCATCAGTCACCTTCGGTGACAGCTTCCCCCTCAGGGGAAGCCGAATTGCTTTCTGCCGCATTCCCCGTCTGCGCCACCAGCGTGTCATCCCGCTCCCCGGCGATGCTGACGATGACAGTCACATTCTCGGTGTTTATCTTCGTTCCGGCCTTGTAGTCGGTGCTCGCCACACAGCCCGCGGCCATCGTACCGTCGTTATCCACCATGACCATCTTGTACTGGATGCCCAGCGCGTCCAGCTTTTTGCTGGCATTGGCCTGGGTAAAGCCGATGATGTCCGGCATCTCCACAAGGCTCGGGCCGCTGCTGACCGTGATCTGGATGATTTGGTCGTCCATCAGCTTCTCACTGCCCGCCGGCGGATCCTGGCTGATGACCACGCCCTGCGCCACGGTGTCTGAGCTTTGCTCCACCATCACGATGCGGTAGTCGTCGTAGGCGCTGTTGCCCTTGATGTCAGTAGTGTAGCGCAGGCCGACCAGGTTCGGCACAGTTTCGGCGGTGGTCTCCCCCGCCGTGCCGGCTGCTGTCGGCTGCGGCGTTGCGGCAGGGGTGCTGTCAGCCTTGCTGCCGCCTATCAGGCTCCAGAGCAGCAGCACGACCAGCACAAAGATGACGACGAGCGACACGGCCATGATCTTGCGTGTGCTGATCTGGTTGTCGCCCTTCTCAAACATCGCGTTTGCGACATTCGGGTCGGTCAGGGCACTCATCAGTTCGGGCACGGTCTGCATCCGCTTGGCAGGGTCCAGCCGCAGCGCGCAGGCCAGCACCTGCGAGAACCATGTAGGCACACCCGCCTCGAGGCTGTGCGCCGACTCGATGCTGTCCCGCACCTTGCGCTGGGGCGCGGCGACGGGCGTCTGCCCTGTGACCATCCTGTAGCAGACCGCGGCCAGCGCGTAAACATCGGTGTAGCGCCCGCTGAACTCGGCGGCAGAGTACTGCTCCGGCGCGGCGTAGCCCGGGTAGAGCTGGCTCTTCAGCTCGCTGCCGCCGGTGCGCAGCGCCAGCGTGCCGTAACCGGTCAGGCGGGCCGTGCCGTCGATGGGCAGCACGATGTTGTCCGGGCAGATGCCGCGGTGGATCAGCCCCGACTTGTGCAGCAGGGCCACGCCCTCCATGATGGGCTGCAGCAGCGTGCGGGCCTCGGCGGGGGTCAGCGTGCGGCTGCGCAGGTGCAGGTAATGCGCCAGGGTCATGCCCTTCTCGCTCTCCTCCACAGCGTAGACCGTGTTGTTTTCCTCCATAACGTCCAGAATCGTGGACAGGCCGGTGGCCGGGGTCAGGTTTTTCAGGTCGTCGTACAGGTCCTTGAAGTCCATCCGGCTCGTCTTGAACAGGACCTCCTTCTCCTCCTTGGGCATCAGCGCACCGTCGGCGCTGCGGCCGTTGCAGAGTGTGACCGGGAAATATTCCTTGATGAGGACGAATTTCTTTTCGTCATTCAGCACGCCGCGGTAGGCAAGACCGTCACCGTCGGCGCTCAAATAGGTGCCCACCGTGTACCTGCCGCCCAGCTGGGTGCCCAGAGGCAGCGCGCCCTCGGGGTTGCGGTTTTCCAGCGAACGCCCGCAGTGGGGGCACTCGCCGCGGTACCCGCCATCCAGCGGCTGCAGGCAGTGCGGGCAAAGGAGTTTTGGCATAGTAACGCTCCTTTTCAATTAAAAACATGCTTGTAGGGGCCGGACATGTCCGGCCCTGAACTTTGCGGCAGCCCGAAAATCTCGGGTCATTTCTACGCTGCGGGCCGGGCATGCCCGGCCCCTACCGTTCTGCCGTACAAAAAAAGAGAGCAAAAGTCGCCCTTCACTCTCTTTTGGCATTCTTGTGGTTTAGCGATCCAGGTCTTCCTCGTTCTCGAGGGTGTGCCAGGCGTTCTGGACATCATCATCGTCGTCCAGGGCGTCCAGCAGCTTGCCCATCTGGACGAGCTGATCGGGGTCGGTCAGCGCGGTGGTGGTGGAAGGCACCTGCGCCACGTCGGCGGAGATGAACTTGTAGCCCTTCTTTTCCAGCGCGTCGCAGACGGCGGTGAAGTTCTCGGGGCTGGTGGTGACCTCGGCGGCGTCCTCGCCTGCATCGAAGTCATCGGCACCGGCGTCCAGCGCATCCATCATCAGCTCATCGGGATCCTTGTCCTCGAGATCGACGACGATGACACCCTTCTGGGTGAACATGAAGCCGACGCAGCCCATCTGGCCCAGGTTGCCGCCGAACTTGTCAAAGTAATGGCGCATATTGGCCGCGGTGCGGTTGCGGTTGTCGGTCAGGGTCTCGACCATGACGGCGATGCCGCCGGGGCCGTAACCCTCATAGGTGATTGCCTCATACTCGGTCTTGTCGCCGCCCTCGGCGCGCTTGATAATGCGCTGGATGTTATCGTTGGGCACGCTGTTGGCCTTGGCCTTGGCAATCAGAGCCGCCAGCTTGGAGTTGGAAGCGGGGTTGCCGCCGCCCTCCTTAACGGCCACGGCGATCTCGCGGCCGATCTTAGTGAAAACCTTGGCGCGGGCGCCGTCGGTCTTTTCCTTTTTACGCTTGATGTTATTCCATTTGCTATGTCCGGACATGGAAAAATCCCCCTAATTTGTATTCACACAGGCAGCGGCATTACAGCCGATAATTACCAGTAAACTATTATAGCACAACAAATCGTTCTTTTCAAGAGGGGCCGCCCGCTTTATTGCAGATTGCGCAGGCCCTTCGGGTAACGGTTTTTGATGCGTCCGCCGCTGACCTTGCCGCCGCCGAGCGGGAACCCGTCTACGAGCACGGCGCACCAGCCGTTTTGCGCGGTGGCGGCGTCGATCTCCTCGCCCCGCAGCCAGGCGGCGGTGCGCGGGTCGGTCAGCGTCAGCTCCTCGCGGTTCGTGCACTGTGCGCCATAGGCCATAAAAAGCGCATGGGCGGGCTGGAACCGCTTTTTCAGCACGCTGCCCGCCAGAACGCCGCCGCGCACGACGCGCAGCTTCGCGGTGTTCAGCGTCTCGCTGCCCGGCGCGGGCAGCAGCAGCCACTCCCCCGCCCCGGCCAGCGGGCGGGAAGCCAGCGCCGGGAAATAGGTTTTGGCAAAATCGAGCCACTCCGCCGGGGCTTTCAGCGCCTTGGGCGGCTTGCCCTTCGGCGGGGTGGGCGCGTCGGCGTCGGCTGCCTTTTGCAGCTTCGCCATAAAGTGGCCCTCGCCGCCGTCGGCGGGCCAGATGCGGCGGGTGTATCCGGCGCGGAAATCCGGGTAGCCAGGGGCGCGGTTGGCCTCGCCCGGGCGGCCAAAGCCGCAGCCGGACAGGTCGCAGAGCGTGAACGCGGGGTGCTTTGCGAGGAAGGCCGCGATCTGTTCCTCGTCCTCCGCCGGGGCAAATGTGCAGGTCGAGTAGACGAGCACGCCGCCCGGAGCCAGCAGCGCCGCCGCGTTTTCGAGAATTTCGGCCCCCAGCTCCGCACAGTGCGCCACTAAGGCGTTATTGTGCTGGGCGGCGGCGACGGCCTCCTTGCGGAACATACCCTCGCCCGAGCAGGGCGCGTCGACGAGCACCCGGTCAAACTGCCCGGGCATCGCCGCGGCCAGGCGGGCGGTGTCCTCGTTCGTGATGACGGCGTTCGTCACGCCCATTCGCTCGAGATTCTGGCGCAGAATTTCAGCGCGGGCGGCGACGAATTCATTGGCCAACAGCAGGCCCTGCCCCTGCAGAGCCGCCGCCAGCTGGCTGGTCTTGCCTCCCGGCGCGGCGCAGAGGTCCGCCACCCGCATACCGGGGCGCACATCAAGCAAGGCGGCGGGGGCGGATGCGCTCGGCTCCTGCGCATAGAGCACGCCCGCGTGGTGCCAGGCGTGCCGCCCCGGGCGGAAGTCCGCCGCCGTCGTAAAGGCCGTGGGGCAAAATTTGGACGGCTTTGCGTCAAAGTCCGCATGCTGCGCGAACCATTCCGGCGTGCAGCGCAGCGCGTTGACCGTTACGCCGCGGGCAGGCTGCGGCGTGGCGTAGGCGTACAGTTCGTCAAAGCGCGCCCCCAGCAGTGCCCGCTCCCGCGCGGTAAAATCCTGTGGAAATTCCATAGCAGCCCCCTCTGCATAAAAAAGCCATGGGCGGGCAAACTACCTTTGCAGTCCGAAAACGACTGTAGATCGTTTTTACTTGCGAAAGGAGCTTACCACCTATGGCTAAGAATCAGACTAACAATTCGACGAACCGCACGACCAATCGCACGACGGACACGACCCAGAAAACCACGAACCGTACCCAGCAGAAAACCACCAACCGCACCACCAACACCACCGACAGCAAGAACTACAAGTGAGGCGGGTTTCCTAAGGCTTCCCTCCTTGGGGGGAAGCTGCCGCCCGCAGGCGGCTGATGAGGGGCGGCCTTGCCACTACAACCCGTTACCGGGCAAATTGCGGAGGCTTTTCCCTCATCCGCCCTCGGGCGGGGCCTCGGCCACCTTCCCCCTCGGGGGAAGGCTTTTTACTTATTACTCCGGCTTATACCCGTCCCACATCGCGTTGAACAATTCCTCAATGCGGTCGTTCCTGCCTTGCAGGTACAGCCAGCCCAGCAGGCACTCAAAGCCGGTGGAGGCGCGGTACTCCTGCACGGTGGCGTGCTTGGCGACAGTGGCCTTGCTGGCGTTTTTGCCGCGGCGCAGCACGGCGGCCTCGGCGTCGGTCAGCATCGGCTCGATGATGTCCAGCTCCAGATTCTGCGCGTGGGCGCTGACGTAATGCGTCGCCACGGTATGCAGACGATTGGGCTGCAAGCGCGTCGTGCCCACCAGGCGGGCGCGAACGAGCAGCTCCAGCACGGCGTCGCCCACAAAGGCCAGCGCCAGCGGCGACATTTCGTGAATGTCGACTTCGGATTTTTGTGTAAACAGCATATTTTCTACTACTTAGTACAGATAATCGAATTCGTACTCGCCAATCTTGATCGTGTCCTCTTCCTCAACGCCCTGGGCGACCAGCTCGTCCAGAATGCCGGAATCACCCAGCTGCGTCTGGAAATACTGCAGGCTCTCGTAGTCCTCGACGTTCGTACCGGCGAGGATACGCTCCAGCCACGGGGCATCGACGGTGAACTCGTGGTCGCCGGTGCGCTCCACCGTGAACGGGCGGGTCGGCTGGGCGTTCTTGTCGGGGCGCTTGTACTCGGCCTCATAGACCTTGACCGGGGGCAGATCCTTCAGGCGGTTGTAGACCAGCGCGGGCAGGTTGTCCACACCCTGACGGGTCGCCGCGGAGATGGGCAGGAAGGTCAGGCCCTTGGCCTCGACGTACTGCTTGAACTCCTCGACCTGCTCGGGGCTTGCAATGTCGCACTTGTTGCCCAGCACGATCTGCGGACGGTCCGCCAGCTCGGCACTGAACCCGGCCAGCTCATGGTTGATCTGCTCAAAGTCCGCCTTGGGGTCGCGGCCCTCGCAGCCGGAGACGTCAACGACGTGCAGCAGCAGGCGGCAACGCTCAACATGGCGCAGGAAGTCGTGGCCGAGGCCGACACCCTCCGCAGCACCCTCGATCAGACCGGGGATGTCGGCGCAGACAAAGCTCTGCTCCGGGCCGACGCGGACGACGCCCAGCACGGGGGTCAGCGTCGTGAAGTGGTAGTTGGCGATCTTGGGACGCGCGGCAGAAATAATGCTGATGAGCGTCGATTTGCCGACGTTCGGGAAGCCGATCAGGCCCACGTCCGCAATGACCTTCAGCTCGAGCTTGAGGTGCATATCCTCGCCGGGCAGACCGGGCTTGGCAAACTTGGGGATCTGGCGGGTCGGGGTCGCAAAATGGCTGTTGCCCCAGCCGCCGCGTCCGCCCCTGGCCACGACAACAGGCTCACTGCCCGTCAGATCGGCCACGACGAGGTCGGTCTCGGCCTCCTTCAGCACGGTGCCGCGGGGCACGCGGATGACCAGGTCGTCACCGTCTGCGCCGCTCATCCGCTTGGCGCGGCCATTCTCGCCGTCGGGCGCGGTGTACTTGCGCTTGTAGCGGAAGTCCATCAGGGTGGACAGGTTGTCGTCGGCCACAAAGATGATGTCGCCGCCGCGCCCGCCGTCACCGCCGTCGGGGCCGCCCGCCGCCACGAATTTTTCGCGGTGGAACGTCACCGCACCGTCGCCGCCCTTGCCGGCGTGCAGCCAGATCGTGGCGGTATCAATAAAATTACTGGTTGCCATGTGGTACCTCATTTACAAAAAATCACAAAAAACGAGCGAGCCGCAAAGGCCCGCCCGTACCGGTTTTTTTACTGCTTGACCGTGCAGCGCTTGCGGTCACGGCCCATGCGCTCGAAGTGAACGCGGCCATCGACCAGAGCGAACAGGGTGTCATCGCTGCCGATGCCGACGCCCTCACCTGCATGGATGTGGGTGCCGCGCTGACGGACCAGGATGTTGCCGGCCAGAACAAACTGACCGTCGCCGCGCTTGACGCCGAGGCGCTTGGACTCGGAATCACGACCGTTCTTGGTAGAACCTACGCCTTTTTTATGTGCCATTGTGATTTACCTCCTTAGCCGTTGATCGCGGTGATTTCCACCTTGGTGTAGGGCTGACGATGACCCTTGCGGACCATGCTGCCCTTCTTGGGACGATAGGTCAGGATGTTGAGCTTCTTGCCCTTGCCGGTCTTGACGACCTTGGCAACAACGGAAGCGCCCTCAACAACGGGAGCGCCGACCTTGACAGAGCCCTCCTCGCCAACGGCGAGAACCTGATCGAAGGTGACTTCGCTGTTGTCCTCAGCGTTCAGCTTCTCGACGTAGACGACGTCGCCGACCTTAACGCTGTACTGCTTGCCACCGGTTTTGATAACTGCGTACATAGTGGATAACCTCTTTCAATAAGTCTCGCTGGTCTGTAGGGCGTTGCACCGATAAAAGCACACACTTATAGAGCCCATACCATGCGGCTCTAGTATCATACCATATAGGAGCAGGGCTTGTCAAGGGGTTTTCGGGCGTGGGAAGGTTAAAATTTTAGAATTTCTTTTGCCTTCCCCCCTGGGGGCTGCGCCCGCTGGCGCGTGTCGGAGCGCAACCGCCGTAGGCAGCTCTTAGCGCGTAGACTGAAGGTGGCCCCGCAGGGCCGGATGAGGGGCAAGTCTGCGGTTATATCCCATCAGTGGACTGCATGGCAAGGTTGCCCCTCATCAGTCCGCTTCGCGGACAGCTTCCCCCAAGGGGGAAGCCTTTATTAGCGGCCCTGCCGCTCTGCCGCCTCCACCGTGTTCAGCATGAGCATGGCGCGGGTCATGGGGCCGACGCCGCCGGGGACGGGGGTGATGTAGGCGGCCTTTTCGGCAGCCTCGGCAAAGTTCACGTCACCGTGCAGCTTGCCGTCCACACCGCGGTTGATGCCCACATCAATGACGACGGCACCGGGCTTGACCATGTCGCCGGTCACAAAGCCCTCGCGGCCCACGGCGGCCACGAGAATATCCGCGGCGGTGCAGACTTCTTTCAGGTTCTTCGTCCTGGAATGGCAGATCGTGACCGTGGCATTCTTCGCCAGCAGCAGCAGCGCCGCGGGCTTGCCCACGATGTTCGAGCGACCAATGACGACGGCGTTCTTGCCCGCAATGTCGATGCCCGTGGACTCGATCATGCGGATGCAGCCCGCCGGGGTGCAGGGCAAAAAGCAGGGCTGGCCGGTCTGCATACGGCCCACGTTGACGGGCGAGAAGCCGTCTACGTCCTTCTCGGGCGGGATGGCGTCGATGACAGCCTTCTCGTCGATCTGGGCGGGCAGCGGCAGCTGCACCAGAATGCCGTGCACAGCGGAGTCATCCGCCAGCTTCTTCACCTCGGCCAGCAGGGCGTCCTGCGTGGTGTCGGCGGGCAGGTTGATGCTGCGGCTCTCGATGCCGCACTGCGCACAGTCGTTGATCTTGCCGCGGACGTAGACCTGGCTGGCAGGGTTCTCGCCCACCAGAATGACCGCCAGGCAGGGGTTGATGCCCCTGCTTTTCAGCTCCCTGACCTTTTCTGCGGCCTCGGCCTTCGTGGCGGCGGCCAATGCCTTGCCGTCAATGACAGTTGCTCCCATGATAGTTCCCTCTTTCAAATGTATTTTTTGTCCGCCGGAGCGGGCAAAACGGTGTCGGGTCTTACACCAGCAGCGCCTATCGCCGCGCTGCAAAGCGTTTGTTTATTCCTTCGGATCCTCAATCTCCTCGATCTCGACCTCGCTCAAATCCAGCGCATCCAGACGCGCATTCATGGCATCGGTGGCCTTGACAAACTCGGCGTGGGGTGCGCCGGCGGGCAGGGTGTCCGGCGTGAAGCGGTCCCCTGCCTCGGCCTGCTTTTTCAGGTCCTTCACAGCCAGCGGCACCATGAGCGGCTTGCCCTTGGCATTGCGCAGACCGATGACCATAAGCGCGGCGGCCACAATGACCGACCCAATCGCCACCAGCTGGCTGGCGCGCAGACCGGTATTGCCGATCAGCAGCGAGTCGGTGCGCAGCCCCTCGATCCAGGCGCGGCCCAGGCCGTACCAGATGATATAGCCCAGGAAGATTTGTCCGTTGAACCGCCGTTTTTTGTAAAGCGAAGCCAGCACGGCGAAGCCAACCAGACACCAGATGCTCTCATACAAAAACGTCGGGTGCACCGGCGCGGCGGGGTCCACGGTCACGCCCGCGGGCAGCGTGACCTGCACGGATTTGAGATACGCCTCCGTGCCCTCGCTGTACATGCCCCAGGGCAGCGTGGTGTTGCTGCCGAAAGCTTCCTGGTTGACAAAGTTGCCCCAGCGGCCCACGCCCTGACCAATCAGGAAGCATATCCCAACCAGATCAAAGAGCGGCAGAATGGGAATGCGGCGGATCTTGGCCATCAGGCCGCCAAACACAAATGCGCCGATGACCGCGCCGTAAATGGCAATACCGCCCTGGCGGATATCGATCATCTGCCAGATGCTTTCATACTTGAACGGCGCAAACACAATATAATAAATGCGCGCGCAGACGATTGCCATGACCGCGCCCACCAGGATCACATCGATCAGGCGGTCGGAGTTGATGCCGAAATCATCCGCATTGCGGAAAGCAAACAGCATGGCAAGCACCATGCCCGCGGCGATGATCACACCGTACCAGTAAATGTTGAAACCGCCAATGCTGAGCGCAACGCGGTTGATGGTAAATTCCAGCCCAAGGCCGGGAAACTGAACATCAAAAGACATCTGCCATTACACCTCATTCCTTCGGGTCGATCTGGATATAGGCGCTGTTTTCTTCCAGCAGCATGGTTTGCAGTGCCTTGTTCACATCGTCAACGGTCAAAGTGGCCAGCGCTTCAATTTCATCTGCCAGGGTGCGGCCTTTCAGGAAGGCCATGCCCATCTCCTCGGCGGCATC
>ENA-ORSQ01001654-ORSQ01001654.1-human-gut-metagenome-genome-assembly--contig:-NODE-1654-length-11176-cov-2.340707_pt1 | contig 11176 bp, 8 predicted proteins | sample MGYA00241900_ERZ509164 | MGnify/ENA primary metagenome ERZ509164 (study PRJEB26280, sample SAMEA2338807) | human gut metagenome | biome: human gut; feature: human-associated habitat; material: faeces...
GAAACCCTCCAATATGGGAAGTCTTTACAAACTTACCTATCATGTGACGTTAAAAGACAATGCGGAAGAGAAAACATTTCTCGATGAATTGAGATGCAGAAACGGAAATCTGGAAATCAGTATGATGAGACAGGAGGCAAATGTCAATGAGTTATAGAAGAAAAAAACTGCTGGCATTGTTTTGTGCTACGGCATTATCCATGACGGCAGTGGCAGGCTGTACAGGGACAAAGAGCAGTACTGGCAATGTTGTTTCCTCGGAAACAGAAACAAATGCAGAAGAAACATCAGCACAGAGTGAAGCAGGAACTTTTTCAAGTGCAGATATGTTTACTGAGCGGGATCTGGCAGGAACCTATGAGGAGAGTGGGGCAGTTTATGTCACACTTTCCGATGATGGTATCACAGGGGAAACAGATGGCGTTGTAATCAAAGGACAGATGGTGACGATCACGGCAGAAGGGACATATATTTTTTCCGGAACACTGTCGGAAGGACAGATTGTGGTGGATGCAGATAATGCGAAAGTGCAGATCGTATTTGATAATGTGGACATTACCTGTGCTTCAAGTGCAGCAGTGTATGTAAAAAGCGCAGAGAAAGTATTTGTAACGCTTGCAGAAGGATCGCAGAATACGCTTCGCAATACGGATGAGTATGTTGCGATTGACGACAACAACATTGATGCCGTGATTTTTTCAAAATCAGACCTTACGTTAAACGGTACTGGAAGTCTGACGATCGTATCAGCAGAAGGACATGGAATTGTATCCAAAGATGATCTGAAGATCACAGGCGGTACATACGATATCACAGCAGCAGGGCACGCATTATCGGGAAAAGACAGTGTGCGTATCGCAGATGGAACCTTTATTTTAACCGCAGAAAAAGATGGCATTCATGCGGAAAATGCAGATGATGAAGAAAAGGGCTATATTTATATTGCAGATGGTGATTTTACGATCACAAGTGATGGCGATGGCATGGACGCTTCCAATATCGTGCAGATCGAGGATGGAACATTTGACATCACAGCCGGGGGCGGCGCTGCAAACAGTCTGAAAACGCATGAGTCAGATGTGCCGGGTGGACCGGGTGGCGGAATGCCACAAAACGGCGAGAAACCGGACGGAGAAAGCATGCCACAGATGGGCGAAAAGCCGGACGGAGAAAATATGCCACAGGATACCACAACTGACGAGAGCGGCACCAGCACAAAAGGAATCAAGGCAGGTGGCAGCATGTACTTAAATGGAGGCACTTACCAGATTGATTCCGCAGATGATTCCATCCACAGCAACGCAAATATTACGATCGCAGATGGAACATACACGCTTGCGACAGGCGATGATGGTGTGCATGCAGATGATGCACTGATAGTAAATGGTGGTACGATCACCGTGACAGAGAGTTATGAAGGTCTGGAAGGCCTGACGGTGACGATCAACGATGGAACGATTGATATCACTGCAAGTGATGACGGTATCAATACAGCAGGCGAGAAAATGGAATTAAACGGTGGATATATCCACATTCTGGCAGGCGGCGACGGCCTGGATTCCAACGGCGATCTGACGATCAACGGCGGTGAGATCTACATTGACGGTCCGTCTGATAACGGAAACAGTGCGATCGATTACGGCGACCGGTCGTCTGCGTATGTGAACGGCGGAACGCTTGTGGCAATCGGCAGCAGCGGCATGGCAGAGGTGATGAGTGATTCTTCCAAACAGAAGGTTCTTATGGTAAAATTAGGAGAACAAATGGAAGCCGGCAACGTTGTGCTGACAGACAGTGAGGGAAATGTGATCGTAAGTTACACGGCATTAAAAACCTATGACTGTGTGATCATCAGCACCGCAGAGGTGGAGAGCGGAGCAACGTACACGCTCACAACATCGGGAACGACGACAGAAGTGACCGCAGAATAAAAACAGCTGAGGGCAGGAATCGGTATCACTGTGAAATAAACGAAAGGCATGGGATTTTGTATGAGGTTATTGCTTGCAGAAGATGAAGAGGATTTGAGCCGTGCGCTTGTCACGGTGTTAAAACATAACAATTACTCGGTAGACGCTGTGTACGATGGTGCAGAAGCCTTGGACTATCTGGAAAACGGTGGCAATTATGACGGTGTGATCTTAGATATCATGATGCCCAAAATGGATGGTATCACCATATTAAAAACAATCCGCAGACATGGAAATTCCGTTCCGGTCCTGCTGCTCACAGCAAAGGCAGAGATTGATGACCGTGTGGAGGGTTTAGACAGTGGCGCAGACGATTATCTGCCGAAACCATTTTCCATGAAAGAGCTTCTGGCGAGGATCCGGGCAATGACAAGGAGGCAGACGGACACGACCGATAATGTGCTGGCATTTGGCGATATTGCACTGAACCGTTCTACCTATCAGCTCACAGGACCGGAGAATCCAGAAGGTATCCGTCTTGCTGGCAAGGAATACCAGATGCTTGAAATGCTCATGTCTAATCCAGGACAGGTCATTTCCCCGGATCTTTTTATGGATAAAATCTGGGGTTACGATTCAGAAGCGGAACAAAATGTCGTATGGGTATATATTTCCTATTTGAGAAAAAAAATAACCTCCATTGGAAGTCAGGTGAAGATCAGGGCGGCCAGAGGACTTGGATATTCATTGGAGAAAGACAATGCTTAAAAAATTAAGAAGAAAATTTATTGCAATTGCAATGCTGTCTGTTTCTATCGTGCTGATCGCAATTGTCGGTACGATCAATATTGCAAACTATATCAGTACCAATCAGGCGCTGGATGCAAGACTCTCCCTGATCGCTGACAACGGAGGTACTTTCCCGGATATGACACCCGGAGATTTTGGGAAGAAATTGGAACCTAAGTCAGATCAGCCACCGGCAATGAATGACCTGCAAAAGCATGGGATTTCGCAGGAAAGTCCGTTTGACACCCGGTATTTTACAGTGACGATCGCACCGGACGGTACGGTGGAATATGTGGATACCGGAAAAATTGCTTCCATCTCAGCCGGAACAGCGGAGGAATACGCAGCGGAGCTGTGGAAAAAAGGAAAGAAAAAAGGCTTTTTCGCTGATTATAAATACCTTGCAACGGACAGTGACGGCTCGACGATGTATGTATTTTTAAACTGTCAGCGGGAAATCTCTACCATAAAAACATATGTTCTTGCCAGCGTGGGAACAGGAGCACTCGGACTTGTCATTGTGTTTGTCATGATCTACTTTTTCTCCGGAAAAGTGTTAAAACCGGTGTCAGAAAGCTATGAGAAACAGAAACGCTTTATCACGGACGCAAGCCATGAGATCAAAACGCCACTCACGATCATCGATGCCAACACCGAAGTCATAGAGATGATGGAGGGGGAAAACGAGTGGACGCAGAGTACGAGAAAACAGATCGCAAGACTGACTTCCCTCACGGAAAAACTGGTGTTTCTCTCCCGCATGGACGAGGAAGGAACAAAGCTGGAAAAAGTGTCATTTTCACTTTCGGATGCAGTGCTTGATACCGCAGAGGGATTCCGCTCTGTCGCAAAAACAAAAGGAAAACAATTTGAGATCAATGTGGCAGAGCATGTGGAATATATCGGCGATGAGAAAAATATCCGGCAGATGATCTCCCTGCTTTTGGACAATGCAATGAAATATTCCTCAGAGCAGGGCATCATCCGCATCGCACTAAAAACTTCCGGAAAAAACAAAATCATCACCGTGTGGAATACCACAGACCAGATCGAAAAAGGAAAGCTGGACATGCTTTTCGAACGTTTTTACCGTATGGACGCTTCCCACAATTCCAAGACCGGGGGCTTTGGAATCGGACTTTCCGTCGTGTATGCAATCGTGAAAGCACACAAGGGCAGAATCTCAGCCAAAAGCGAGGACGGAAAATCAATCTTATTTACCGTGGCATTGTAGCGTCTGGCTTCCCCCTCTCTCCCGGCTTTTACTTGGTTTTCATTATGGAATAGATAAAAGGGTTTCTTATAAAACTTGCTCGAATTGCGGCTTTATCAGTGTTCACATTTTGACTTTTTTGATTGTTTATATTCATTCAGAAATGGACAGTCCGCACAATGTGTTCGTCTGCGGCCACACTTCCTTCTTATCTGTATCGTGCGCAAGTTACATGCCGGAAAATCAGCAGATGAGCAGGTCAAAAATCACTCAGGCTTTCTTTGATTTTTGACCTGCAATAAAGGATGCTGATTCCGGCATTTACTTGCGCTAGATACAGATAAAGGAAGTGTGTCCCAGACGGACACATTGCGTGGACTGTCCATTGATGAATGTACATAAACTTAAAGTCAAAATGTGAACACTGATAAAGCACTCAATTCTCACAAAAGTTTTATAAGGAACCCTTTTATCCATTCCATAGCTTTACACTTTGGCAAAAGCCGGGAGAGAGGGGGAAGCCAGACGCTACAATTCGTCAAATGAAATCTGATTTTTCGTCAGAAAGCGTTTGAGGAGTGTGTCCCACTCGTGCTCAAGAGTTTTGTCGGTCGAGAAAATCCGGTAAGAGATACCCGTGGTCACGGTCAGTTCTCCATTCTGGAAGCGGATATTTAAGAACACGGCGGAAATATCATTTTCCGTGAAAGAACTTCCGGTCTGGGAGAGGGTGCGTTTGAGATTTTCCGGCGATAACAGGAGGGAAAACTTGAAATAGGAAGGAGTTTTCTTTCCTTTGATCAGGTTGAAGCAGGAACTGCGCAAAAGACCATACGGAACAAAGGAAAGCCCGGTAAGATTCTGTTCTTCGAGTTCTTCTAAGGTGTAGAAGTCTTTTTGCAGCGTGCCGTCGATATGGCAGGAGACATTCGTTGTGATGACAGCCTCCTGAATGAGAAAGTGGTCAAACACATCCTGGCACAGTAATTTATTCATAAAGTCCTTGACTTCGGCAATTTTTAAAGCGATCATAAAATCCTCCCAAAAGAAAATGGTATCAACATAAATTTATCATTGGTTTGTTTTCTTGTAAATAACTGAAATGACAAATTAGAGAAAATATGCTAGAATACAGAGGATTTGCGAATGCAAAATACAGAATGATTATACAGATTTGCAGCCGCAGATAAAAAGTCTATGGTTTGATGGAAAGGTTGGTAACAGATATGACAGAAACAGAAATTTTATTTGATTTACTGGAAAAAGGAATCTCACCGGCGCACGCAGTGAGCGCATGCGAAAAAAGACTGACAGATGCCGGTTTTGAAGTGGTTGATTATGGTACGGCATGGAACTTAAAAGCGGGCGGAAAATATGTGGTAAATCATCATGAAACGACATTGTTTGCATTCACATTACCGCAAAATTGGAGTGACAGAGAGCCTGCGATCCGCATTGCAGCAGCACATACAGATTTCCCATGCTTAAGGATCAAACCGTCCTGCGATATTCAGACAAACGGATACGCACAGGTGAATGTGGAAGTTTACGGCGGCGCAATCTTAAATACATGGCTCGACCGTCCACTCGGTGTAGCCGGAAGAGTTGCAGTGCGCAGTGAGGATGTGTTTACACCGGAAGTGGTCACGTTCCAGTCTGAAAAAAATCTTATGACCATCCCGAATCTTGCGATCCATATGAACCGTGAGGTGAACAAGGGCGTGGAATTAAATAAGCAGACGGAACTGCTCCCAATCTGCGGACTTTCCGATGATGCAGACTATTTTCTTGATTTTCTTGTAAAAGAGCTTGCTGTGAAAAAAGAGGATATTCTTGATTTTGAACTGACCATTTACAATAAAGAAAAGCCGGAGTTTGTGGGATTAAACGATGAGTTTATCTCTGCATCCAGACTCGATAACTTAAATTCCTGTTCTGCACTGGTGTCTGCGATCATCGAAAGCGACAGGGCGGACGGCATGAATCTCATTGCACTGTTCGATCACGAGGAGATTGGAAGCCGTTCCAAGCAGGGCGCCGGTTCCATTCTGCTCCATGATATGCTGGTGCGTATTCTGACTGAGTGTGGACTGGAAAAAGAAGTGTGGAACAGACTGTACAACAGCATCATTTTATCCGTGGATGTGGCACATGGACTTCATCCAAACTATGCCGGAAAGATGGATCTGACCAACAAGCCGGTGCTTGGAAAAGGATTCTGCATCAAGGAAGCATGCTCCCAGTCCTATGCAACAGACTGTGGTGCGGTCGCAGTGATCCAGCAGATCTGTGAGAAGGATCAGATCCCATATCAGAAATTTGTGAACCGTTCGGATCTTGCAGGAGGCGGCACATTAGGCTCGATCGCATCAGCGTTACTTCCGGTAAAAACAGTGGATATCGGAATCCCATTGCTTGCAATGCATTCTGCAAGAGAACTGATGGCAGCAGCAGACCAGCAGGCATTGAAGGATTTGGTGAGCGCTTATTTTGGCTGAAAGGCAAAAAAGATACATACAGCATGAAGTATGCATTTGACAGGAGAATCAGGTGAGAAAAAAATTTTTTTCCTATGTGGCAGGGAGTGCGGCGTGTGCAGCACTCATTCTGCTTTCGGGGTGTCAGCAGACAACCAATCAATTATCCGATATTACCCGCTATGTGGAAGAGAAAATTGCAGAAGGAAAAGGCACGGAAGTAAAAAGTAAAGAACAGGAAACGGACACTGAGCAGGCAGCAGTTTGCGGGGAAACAGAGAAGCAGGCAGAGCCATCCGTTGAAAAGCAGTCTGTGGACTGTTATGTATATCAGACGCTTCCGGAGGAAGTACGCACTGTGTACGACGAGGTTTATGATGCGATTCTCTATGAAAAAGAAGATGTGGCGCTGAGCACGTTAGACAACGAAGTCCTGCATCAGGCGTATGTTTCGGTGATGGCGGACCACGGCGGACTGTTCTGGGTATCGGGCTACACTTACACGCAGTATACCAGAGGGGAAAAGCTGGTAGATCTCCATTTTACACCAAAGTTTACCATGACGGATGCCGAGCGGATGGACATGCAGGCACAGATCGACGAGACAGTCAGTCAGATTTTGGCAGGGATCGATGCGCAAGCACCGGATTATGACAAGGCAAAATATGTGTTTGATTATCTGGCTTCGAATGTTGCGTATAGCACAGGTGCGCCGGACAATCAGAACATCATCAGTGTGTTTGTCAATGGGGAAACGGTTTGTCAGGGATACGCTGCAGCAACGCAGTATCTTCTGGAAAACCTGGACATTCCCTGTGCAGTGGTGGCCGGAACGGCAGACGGACAGTCTCATGCATGGAATCTGGCAAAGCTGGATGGAGAGTATTACTATATTGATACGACCTGGGGAAATGCCACCTACAGCGGCGATGGAATGGGGCTGGATTCTTTTATCAATTATAATTATTTTGCAGTTACGACCGGGGAATTACAGAAAACGCATCAGCCGAATGACGATATTATCGTTCCGGTGTGTCAGGCGGTAAAAGACAATTATTATGTCCATGAAAATCTTTATTTTGACACATGGGATGCAGACAGCATCGGAAATGTATATCGGGCTGCCTATGAGCAGGGAGATGGTTTCTGCTCTGTCAGGTTTGCAGACAGGGAGCTGTACGAACAGGCATTCACCTACTTTATCACGGATCAGAAGATCGTGCATTACTGCAAAGGACTGACATCTTTATATTATCTGGAAGATTCCGACCAGAACGTGCTGACTATAAAATTTTAATAAAAAACATAATATCCTCTATACAAAGTAAAGTTTTTGTGTTAATGTTACGTAGTAATCAATACTACATGTAATAGAAAAAAGAAACTTTTGATATAATAATGAATATCACAAGGAGGCAAAATCCTGCACAGCTTGCTGGGCATTGCTCCATGTAAGGACAGTCGCATTTTGCTTCGCAAAACAAGGAGGATACTATGTATAAGATTGTAATCGACAGTTGTGGGGAATTACCAGAAGAATTAAAACAGGATGGACATTATGAGACCGTTTCATTAGAGTTGGAAGTGGACGGATGCCGTATCAAAGATGACAGCACTTTTAATCAGTTAGACTTTTTGAGAAGAGTGAAAGAGAGTATGAAAGGACCAAAGTCCTCCTGCCCGTCACCGGAGCAGTATATGGATGCATATGAGGGTGAGGCAGACCATGTTTATGTTGTGACATTGTCCGGCGGCTTAAGCGGCTCTTATAACAGTGCAGTGCTCGGAAAGAATCTTTATGAGGAAGAGCACGGAGATACAAAGAAAATTTATGTATTCAATTCGAGATCCGCGTCCATCGGTGAAACTCTCATCGGCATGAAGATACAGGAATTTGAGGAAGCCGGATGCGGTTTTGAAGAGGTTGTGGAGAAGGTGGAAGAGTACATCAAGTCCATGAACACCTATTTTGTATTGGAGACATTAGAGACATTGAGAAAGAATGGCAGACTTTCCAACCTGAAAGCATTTATTGCCAATTCATTAAATATCAAGCCTGTTATGGGCTCAACGAAGGAGGGATTAATCTGCCAGTTAGGTCAGGCGCGCGGCATGAACAAGGCGCTTGAGCGCATGGTGAAGGATATGATCTCAAAGACAAAAGACTGTGAGAACCGTATTCTTGCGATCTCACACTGTAACTGTCCGGAGAGGGCAAAAGCAGTGAAGGAAAAAATCGAGAAGATTGCGAAGTTCAAAAAGATCATCATCATCAATACCGCAGGTGTCAGCAGCATGTATGCCAACGACGGCGGCGTGATCATGGCAGTATAGTCAGATGCAGACATTAACATACGAAGAAACAGTAACAGCGATTGAAAATAAAAGAAGATTTGGAAACTTAAAGGGTGTCGAGATCTCAAAGATAATGTTAGAGCAGTTAGGACACCCGGAGAAAGATTTACGCATCATACACATAGCAGGGACGAACGGCAAAGGCTCCGTCTCTGCTTTTTTGCGCTCTGTTTTCGAATGTGCAGGATTGAAAACCGGGATGTTTACTTCTCCACATCTGGTGGATTTCAGGGAGCGCATCCAGGTGCAGGGAGATATGATCTCAAAAGAGGATACCATGCGCCTTGGAAACAGGCTTCTCTCTATGGATTTTGGCGTTTATCCGACAATGTTTGATTACTGTCTTGCAATGGCATTGCTTTATTTTAAGGAGCAGCAGTGTGATGTTGTGATTTTGGAGACAGGACTTGGCGGAACGTATGATTCCACGAATGCCTGCGGAGTGCCGGATGTGACCGTCATTGCAAAAATCGGTTTTGACCATATGGCGATCCTCGGTGACACACTCGCCAAAATTGCAGCAGAGAAAGCAGGAATTATCAAGCACGGCACAGCACTTGTTTTAGAGAGCCAGGAGAAAGAAGCGATGGACGTGTTAAAACAGGCGGCGGAGCGGGCAGACATCAAAACCACAAAAGTTGTAAACTGGGACGAAATTAAAATCCTGCCACAAAAGGACGGAAAACAGTGTTTTTCCTATGCGGGATACGATGCAGTTACGATGAAAATGCTCGGTGTGCACCAGTATGAAAATGCCGTGGCGGCAATGCTTGCAGCAGAATTATTTTTTGAAAAATATTTTGCAGGAAAAAAGAATGTGCCGGAACTGAAAGCTTTGCAGCATGCGATTCGGGAAGGAATCGACCGGACGCAGTGGATGGGACGCATGGAACTTGTGAGCAATGATCCGTTTTTCTTGATGGACGGTGCGCATAACAGTAACGGTGTGGAGGCGCTGAAAAAAAGTCTGGAGACAATGTATCCGGATGAAAAATTCCATTTTATCATGGGTGTCATGGCGGATAAAGATTATGGGGAGATGATCCGGGAACTTCTTCCGCTGGCACTGGATTTTAAGACAGTGACTGTGGAGAGTGAGAGGGCATTGCAGGGAGAGGCGCTCGCAGACTGCATCCGGGCAAAAGGGATCCCGGCGGAGGCGTATCAGAAACTTGCGGATGTGCTGCCGGATTTCTCAAAATCATCCGCAGAAAAGACAGTGGCATTCGGCTCACTGTATTTTATCGGGGAGATCGAAGCATTTCTGCGGGGAAAACAGTAACATGGTTTCCGGAAAATCTGGGAAAAGCAGCGTCCGTGCCCAATCATTACAGAAAAGTTACAAAATAGCATGGATTTAATATATTTTTAAAATTAATCATATGGTAATATTTATTTTTTTCATCTATAATAACAACAGTCTGTGCATATAATAAAAAAAGAAAACAGGCAGTTATTTTTTGTGAAAAACAGGTAGAGTTTTTGCAGAAAAGCACGTTGATCGTGCAGCACAAGCAGGAGAATGAGAGAAAGAATTACGTATGGTATTTAGCAGTTTTGAATTTTTGTTCCGGTTTCTGCCGGCTTTTTTAATCATATATTTTATCACACCGAAGAAGTTCCGCAACGCAGTACTCTTTTTGGGGAGCATTGCCTTCTACACCTATGGAGAGGCGCAGTATGTCCTGTTGCTGTTAGCGTCAGTCACGGTGAACTATGTGATCGCACGCAGCATGTATAAGACACCGGAGGACGGAAGAGGCAGAAGACAGGCAGTACTGCTTGTTCTGGCACTTTGCTACGATTTCGGAATGCTCTTTTTCTTTAAATACAGCGGTCTGACTACAAAGCTGCCGCTTGGGATCAGTTTTTACACTTTCCAGATCGCAGCGTATGTGATCGATGTGTACCGTGGCATTGTCCCGGCAGAAAAATCTTATGTCAACCTTGGAACCTATCTGACGATGTTTCCGCAGCTGATCGCCGGACCGATCGTAAACTATACCGAGGTAAGCAGTTGTCTGAAAAGAAGGACGGTGACAGCACGGGATTTTGAGAGCGGCGTCCGTATCCTTGTGATCGGACTCGGATCCAAAGTCATTATCGCTGACCGGGTGGGAATGTTGTGGAACAACGTGCAGACGATTGGGTTTAACAGTATCTCAACGCCGTTGGCATGGCTGGGTGCGGTCGCATATTCCATGGAGCTGTATTTTGATTTTGCGGGATATTCGATGATGGCGGTCGGACTTGGAAAAATGTTGGGATTCCAGATTCCGGTAAACTTCCGTTTCCCATATATCTCAAAATCAGTGACGGAGTTCTGGCGCCGCTGGCACATTTCGCTGTCCGGCTGGTTCCGCGACTACCTGTATATTCCGCTCGGCGGCAACAGGTGCAAATTACCGCGTGTGATTTTTAATTTGTTTGCG
>ENA-ORSQ01001657-ORSQ01001657.1-human-gut-metagenome-genome-assembly--contig:-NODE-1657-length-11156-cov-5.802000_pt1 | contig 11156 bp, 8 predicted proteins | sample MGYA00241900_ERZ509164 | MGnify/ENA primary metagenome ERZ509164 (study PRJEB26280, sample SAMEA2338807) | human gut metagenome | biome: human gut; feature: human-associated habitat; material: faeces...
GTGAAGCTGCCGTTGCACCGCAGGTTCACCGAGAGCTTGTAGCCCCGCTCCTCGCTGACTACCACACGGAAGGGGATGGGGGTGGCGGTGCCGTACAGGATCTCGCCCAGCTCCTTGGTGTTGATGTAGTACACCCGCTGGTCCTTGCCGGTGTCGCCGCCGTAGGTAAAGCGCTTGGCCACGGTCTGGAAGGTAGCTGCCAGACTGTCGCCGAAGTTGCCGGTGAACACGCTGGGCTCGGTGGATGCGTCAAAGGTGAATTCGCCCGGTTCGGCGCACACCTCCACCACGCGGCCCTGCTCCACAATGAGCATACACTGTCCGTCTGCCACGGCGATGCCGCTGCCGTTGGTGATGATGTTGTCCTCGCCGTTGTTGGAGCTGCGGCGGGAGGTGCGCTTCTGGCCCTTTACCATCAGCACATCTTTGTCCAGAGAATCGCAGTAGAAAAATTCCTTCCACTGGTCTGCAAGGGTTCCGCCCAGTGCGCCCATACCTGCTTTGATAAGACCCATAGTAATTTCCTCCTGTATGTTTTATTTGTGCAAACGATAACTTTCTGTTATCGCACGGTTTCCGGTTTTGGTCACGGTACAAGGGTTAGATCCGGGGAGTCGTTTTTCCAGTAAATGGGACGCGTGTCCCGGTCAAACAACTGCTCTCCGGCGCGGTATTTCAGGCTGCAGCCGCTGGGGCTGCCGTCATCGTTCAGCAGAATGGCCCAGAACTCGCACGGTCTGCCGTCCGTGTCGGTCAGCGTGAAGTGCAGCTCGGTGCCGTCCTCGGTGCGGCCCTGTGTTCCCTCTGCGGTGCCGGTCAGAATCCCGTTCCACCCGTCCCATTCCACGCTCATGCAGCAGCTGCCGTCCGGCAGGAAGGTCATCCAGCGGATGCCCTTTGCGGCCTCGTCTCCGGCGCGGTAAGTGCCCCACAGCCTGCGGGGGATGGCGGTGAAGCCGATGTCGTCCCATGCCTCGGTGCGCTGAAAAACGTACCAGACCTCACTGCCCTTTTTGGGGCCGATGGACTGCATCAGCAAAGAACCGTCCTCCATCATGGAGATAATCCAGCGGCTTCTGCCGTCCTCGCTGAGACTTGTCAGGTTCCAGTCCTGACTTTTTTCCCCGTCCCAGCCGGTCACAGCGCCGGCGTTCAGCTCTCCGGTGCGGGTCTCGGCAGCAGACTGGATCTGCGGGCTGACGTATGTTTCCCGGATGAAGGAGACGGTCACCGTGCCGGTGATCTCGGCCTTTTCCAGCCGCAGGGTAAAGCTTTCGTTGCGGTCGGCGGGGGCATAGCTTTCACCCTGCGTCACCGCCGTGACTGCCATCCACTCGGCCAGCACCTGCTGCTCCCAGTCCGGTGGCAGCGGCTGTACATCCAGTGGGATGGTTGGGGCATCGTTCACATACTGTTCCCGGACTGCGCTGAACCTGTGGACCACGAAGGAAATGTTTCCCTTACCGTCAAACGAAAGCGGCAGCTCGTCCAGCGAAGTCCACCATGCGGTGTTTCCCTCTTTCAGGCTGCCGGTGGGCAGCAGTCCTCTCTCGATGGCGGCTTGACGGTCCAGCTCATCCCGGCGCTTCACGTCGCGGTAAAGCGCCTCTTCCAGCGCAACGGGGTCTGCCCCCATGCGCTGCAGCATCTGGGTGACGGTCAGCTGGTTTCCGCTGGCAAAATCGAAGCACCAGCCGTCGTAGAAGGGCGCATCCGTACCTCCGTAGCTGCTGCTGACCACAAGGCTGACGCAGTCGCCGTACCAGCTTGCTTCCCAGTTCATTTCAATGCTGAAATCCCACACGGCCGGGTCGGCTGCCTCCGGGCGGTCTACGTACTCCTGCACATCGTTTTCGTAGTAGCGGGCAAACTCGGCGTTGATGCGGGCGGCGTCGGCGCTGTCGCTTTCCAGCCGGGGCAGGTGGATGTTCAGTCGGACAGTGCCGCCGTTTTCTGCCTGCACCACCTTTTCAAGGGTGTACTGCTCGGTGATCGCCGCGGTGGCGTGCATGGAATCCGGCGGGGTCGATTTCAGTTCCCGGTGGCCAGCCGGGCGGGCAGAGGCTGCGGTCTTTGCCCCGCAGCCTGCCAGCAGCGCCGCCAGCAAAACCGCCAACATCCATCGGAACGCGTTGTGTTTCATGGTGGTTCTCCTGTGTTCTCAGCGGCTGCGCCGGGGTCAGGGATCCGGGCAGCGGATCAGCTGCAGCTGGGTCTTTCCTTCGGCAAAGGGGTTTTGACCGTCGAGCATGGTCAAGGTCAGGGTCTCGTTGTACAGGTCGTACTTCACCGCCGCCACAAAGGTGATGCCCGGCATCCCGTCCGCCGTCTCGCTGGTAGAGACGCCCAGCACCATGCCCTCCGGCACCACGCCCAGATAGTCGGCGTAGCCCTGATAGAAAACGTTGTTGTCCTGCACGCCCATCTGGACGAGGCCATTGCTTTCCACGTCCATCCAGTTAAACCGGTCGTCCGCCATCTCGTTGAAGGCACCGACAGCCTCCGAGGGGATCTCCTGCCCGTTCCACTCTGCCGTCAGGGGAGCAAGTTCCAGCACAGAGCCATCCTCCTGATGCAGAATTACCTCTTCGCCGCTGCGTTCCAGCGCCACGCCCTGATTTGCAATATAGATAGGGTCCTGACAGACCAGAACATTTCCGGACATAAGGCAGCGCAGCACATCCACGTACTCCACAAAACCGTCCTCGGTAAGCAGGTAGACTACGGGATGGAAGGACGCGCCCAGCTCACCGATGCACACATCTACATAATTATTATAGGCGTTGCGGATGGGCAGGGTGACATCGCCGTCCAGACGGATATCATAATCCTCTGCCCATGCGATGGTCTCGGGGGTGCGTTTGATGGTAACGGTGCGGGTGTCGCCATCCAGCAGCACCGAAACGCTGCCGTAGGTATCGGTAAGCACCGGCGTTTTGGCAGGGGCGGCGGGGGTCAGCGGAAACTCCACCTCCAGCGGCCGCCAGCCGCTGCCGGCGGTGGTGTGGTATCCGGCAACAAGGGTGACGGTATTTTCGTTTTTCAGCAGAACGGTCAGGTCTTCCAGCCCGTTGTCCCGCAGGGTGTCGGCACGCATCCCGGAGAGCATGCCGCTTTCCCGCAGGGAGTCGTAATATTCCTGCTGCACCATGTTGCGGTCAAAAGTCTGTATGGCAGCACGGTACACCGCAAGCTGCGTCTCGTCCGGGTCCAGCCCCATACACATAAGCAGCTCGGTGACCGAAAGCTTGTGCCCGGCGGCAAAATCGAAACACCAGCCCTGAGAATAGATGGGGTCGGTACCGCCGTAGTAGCTGCGCACCACAAGGCTTACGCAGTCGCCGTACCAGTAGGCGTCCCAGTCGATGTAGATCTGCGGGCACCATTCGTCCTGCGACACCTCAGCCTGCGGGTAGCTTTCATAATCCCGATATTCCGCCGCATACATGGCGGCAAGCTCATTATTGATATATTCAGCATCCGGGCTGTCGCACACAAGCTGTGGCACATGGATGGTCAGCTTCTGTGCGCTGCCCCACTCGTTCCGGACGGTTTTTTCCAGCGTGAACTGCTCCGTGATGCGGTCTTTTTGTGCCGTCTGCACCGCCGTGTCTGCGGCGCTTTGGGAAGCTGCGCCGGAGCCTGCGGGGGCAGCGGGAGCCGCCGCGCCGCCGCAGCCGGTCAGCCAGAGAGCCGCCGCCAGCACTGCAGCGGCAAGGCGTTTGTATTTCATGGTCGTTCTCCTGTGATCTCAGCCGTAGCTGCGGGTCATCTGCAGCTGGGTCTCGCCCTCGGCAAAGGGGTTTTGCCCGGCGATCATGGTCAGGGTCAGGTTCTCGTTGTACTGGTCGTTCTTGAACGCCGCCACAAATTCGAGCTCCTCATCGGCAGCGATGCCCAGCACCACGCCCTCGGGCACAACGCCCAGATACGCGGCATCGCCCCGATAGATGCGGCTGTTGTCCTGCACGCCCAGCTGAACGCTGCCGTCGCTGGTCAGGTCCATCCAGTTCCAACCGGTTTCAGAGGTGTAGTTGTAGGAGCCGGTGACGGAATAGGGGATCTCCTGCGCGCTCCACTCTGCCGACAGGGGAGCCAGTTCCAGCACAGAGCCATCCGCCCGGCGCAGGTTCACCTCGCTGCCGCTGCGTTCCAGCGCAGTGCCGTTGTTGGCAAAGTAGATGGGGTCCTGACAGATCATGGCGTTGCCGAACATGAGGCAGCGCAACACGTCCACATACTCCACCACGCCGTCTTTGGTCAGCAGATAGACCACCGGGTGGAAGAATCCGTCCTCCTGCTCCCCGATGCACACGTCCACATACTCGTTATAAGCGCCAAGGATGGGGTAGCTGTGCTCCTGTTCCACCCGGATGCCAATGTCTCCCCATTGGTCGGTCTTTGGCGCGGGGCTCAGGGTGATGGTGCCCTGCGTTCCCTCCAGCTGCACCTGCACACCGTCGTAGGTGTCGGTCAGCACCGGGGTGTCGGCGGTGGGCAGCGAGAGCTCCATATCCAGCTGCTGCCAGCCTTCTTCGCAGCTGTACTTACCCCGGAGCACCAGTTGATCCTGCTGTGGCAAAAGCAGGCACAGGTTTTCCAGCTCATTGTATTCCAGCGTGTCCATTCGCATTTGCGAAAGTTCTCCGCCGCTGCGCAGGCCCTCGTAATACGCGCCCAGCGCCATTTCCCGGTCAAAGGCCTGCACGACCTGTCGCTGCACCTGCGTCTGTACTTCGTCCGGGTCCAGCCCCATGCGCTGAAGCATTTCAGCCACGGTGAGCTGCTGGCCGCTGGCAAAATCGAAGCACCAGCCGCGGTAACGCCACGGGGCGGTGCCGCCGTAGCGGCTGCGCACCACCAGACTGACACAGTCGCCGTACCAGTAGGCATCCCAGCCTACACCGATCTGCGGGTACTCGCCACCCGGCTGCCCGGCCTCCTCGCTGTTCTCGAACTCCCGGAAATCCGCTGCATAGATGGCGTTCAGCTCATCGTTGATGTAGGCGGCATCCGGGCTGTCGCATTCCAGCTTGGGCACATGGACGGAAATGCACTGCACCGCTTCCTCCCCCCACACGCCCGAAACGTTCTTTTCCAGCGTATACTGGTCGGTGATGCGGTCTGTTTGGGCGGCCTGCGCCGCCGCGCCGGGGGTGCTTCGGCTGCTGTCGGAGCTTTGGTCGGCAGCGGTGCTGGGGCTGCTCTGGGTGCCGCCGCAGCCGGTCAGCAGCAGCGCCGCAGCCAGTGCAAGGCTTACAAGGTGTTGGTATTTCATGGCGGGCTCCTTTTCTATGGTGTGGTTCAGCCGTCTCCTATGCCTTGCCACTTGTCGATGATGTAGGCGGCCCAATAGGTCTTGTCGTTGATATCCACCACAGTGATGCCTACCTTATTCACCACCGGGTCGTCCTCATGAAGCCCCGGCACACCGCCGTAGTCCTTGATCAGTTCATCCACCAATTGCTGGAACTGGGCCTCTGTGGCGGGGTAAAGGCGATCCAAGCTGTAACGTTGCTTTTCTTTGTGGTCAAAATCCACGCCTACCCGGTACTGATCGAGCATATGGAAGATGGCTGTGGAGCCGGAGCTGTAACCCGCCTCGTGCAGACCATCCCACATCTTTGCGGCATAGTCGCCCTCCATCCGCAGCCTGAGCCCTTCGTCCGATGGGAACTCCGGGCTGCCGTTATCCACAAACATCTGCACATCTGCCTGAATGGCGTGCTCCAGACCCTTACTGTACTCGAACTTGATGTTCTCCACCTTTCGCCGGGCCAGCTCTGCGTTGAAAATGGTCAGAATCTTCTGCCCGTCCCGGATCACAGGGATCGGCGGCGAGGGAGGCGTTTCTGTGGCAGAGCCGGAGCTTGTGGAGCCGGAGGAGCAACTATCGTCACAGGCTGCCAGCGCCAGCATCACCGCCGATGCGCCGGAGAGCTTGAGAAAGGTCCGTCGGTCGTATTGTTTCATGGGGGTGCTCCTTTCTATAAAACCCCGGACACAGGGGGAGTGTGCCCGGGGCAAACAGGGGGATGTCTTGATGTCTTGTTATCTTATGCCGTTTTATTCCAGAACACGGTAGCAATCATGTAGGTCTTGCCCTGAACCACCGGGCAGTAGATGCTGATGAACTCCGCCTTCCGGCTGAGACTATAGTCCAGGATTTTATCCACAAATTTCTGAACCACCGCATCCTCGCAGGAATACTCAAATGTCAAGGATATCTCGCCTTCGCTAGACGGTTCAGAGACTCCGGCAGCTCCTCCAAGTTCATACTTTTGCTTCATTGTGTATTCCCACGCTGTAATATCACCCAGTTTCTTTATGTCTTCCGTTGTCAGCGTATGCACCGGTTTTTGTGCGTTCTCGAAGATTCCTCCTTGGATTTTTATGGCTTCCTGCGCCTCCTGATTGAGGGTCAGCTGCTCATGGTCAACCAGACCTGCATCAAACTTTTCCTTCCAGACCTTGTTGATAGCTGCCAGCACCTTGGCTTCCTTGCTGCCAGCGGGCGCTACGGGCGTGGAAGGGGTGCTGCCGCAGGCAGCCAGTGCCAGCAGGGCGACCGATGCGCCGGTAAGGGTGAGGAATTCGCGTCGGTTCATCTCTTTCATGGGGGTGCTCCTTTCAATACAGTATATTATAGATTACGGTTCGCAACTTGCGGGAAGTCCGTGCATCCCTGCCCCGCTTCAGATCGGTGCAAAGTCTACCATTACCGCCACCGTATAGGTCTTGCCCTTAATGGTGGGGCAGTAGAGCCCGATCATCCACTGCTCGGGATGCGGACTCGCCAGTCCATGCCCGGCCAGACGCCGCACAAACTCCCTGACCTCGCTCTGAGTACGAGGATACAGTTGATTTAATTGCATACCGTCATGGGTGCCGTTAGAAACTCCCGCAGTCCCCCGATAGCTTCCGTTTCCATATTTGTTCCTGATTTCCTGTATCATTTCAGACTCACGGAGTTGGTACTCGTGGAATACATCATCAGGCAAGTTCCATTTGCGGTAATCCTCTTCGTCTACTTCAGGTTCATAGGTTTCAAAGGGGCTGGCTGTAAACTTTGCGAGGTCGGCAGCCTCCTGACAGTAGACCACAGACTTGCAGATATCAAGTTTGGGATTGGGGACTACTTCTCTGTTGACTTCATACCAGACCTCGTTGATGGCTTTGAACAGGGCCATCTCTTTGCTCTCAGAGGCCGGAGGTGCGGGAGGTGCGGGAGGTGTGGAGGGCCCGCCGCAGCCTGCCAGCGAGAGCGCCACAACGGCTGCGCCGGTAAGGGTAAGGAATTCGCGTCGGTTCATCTCTTTCATGGGGGTGCTCCTTTCTGTTTGTCCCCCCTGCTTTTTAGGGGGGCTGGTTTGGGTATTCTCTGCACTTGCAGTCCGCTCCATCTTATGCTATTCTTATGAATAGAATCCGCAGTTGCCCGTTGACGCGTTTTGTGCACAGCGACAGGCTTTCTGCACCGGCGCGGGACCTCTTCTGTTTGTACTGTATCATACCCGGGAAAAAATTGCCCCCTCAGAAAAGCCGTTTTTGGGGGGCAATTCCAAAAAAATTTTTGGGGTTTGGGGCTTCCCCCTCAAAAAATCCCCCCAAAAAGCCCAAAATTGGGGGGATTTGGGGGTGGTTTCCCACCAAAACAGGCGGCTGCAGCCCTGCCTGTGCCGGTTTTCCCCTCTGGCTGCAATGTGCGGAAAGGAGTCATGAAAAATGGAACGAAGGACATTTTTAAAGCTTGCGGCGCTCGTCCCCGGTCTGGCTCTTGCGGGCTGCGGCGGCAGCAAGACCCTGCTTTCTCCCAAGGACCCCACCATGCTCAGCATCTGGCATGTATATGGCGAACAGGCAGACTCGCCCATGAACCGCCTGCTGACCGAGTTCAACGACACGGTGGGCAGGGAGAAGGGCATCCTGCTCAACGTGACCAACATGACCAACAGTGCCGCCATCGGCGGCCAGCTGCAGGACGCCAAGGCCGGCAAGCCCGGCGCGCTGGACCTGCCGGACCTGTTCTCGGCCCATTCCGCGGACGCCAGCGCTCTGGGCATTGAGAACCTTGTGGACTGGAACGACTGGTTCACCGCCGAGGACATGGCGGCCTATGTGCCCGGCTTTGTGCAGGACGGCATCATTGACGGGAAGCAGGTGGTGTTCCCGGTGTCCAAATCCACCCAGCTCATCTTTTTGAACGGCTCCCAGTACGCCCGGTTTGCGGCGGACACCGGGGCGCAGCTTTCCACCCTTGCCACATGGGACGGCTTCTTTGAAATGGCGGGTGCCTACCGGCAGTGGTCGCAGGGCAAGCCCTTCTGCGCGCTGGATTACCCCCTGCGTCTGGTGGAGCTGAACGCGCTGGAGCAGGGCAGCGGCGAGTTGTACAAGGGCAGCTGGTACGATCTGACCAACGAGACCTTCCGCGCTTCGTGGATGGAGTTTGCCCGGGCGCTGGTGCAGGGCGATATTCTGATCTCGGATCTGTACTCCAACACGCAGGTGATGACCGGCGAGACGCTGGCGGGCCTTGGCAGCTCTGCGGCCATCCTTTATTACAATGATTTCGTCACCTACCCGGACAACACCACCGAGCCCACCGACCTGCTGCTGGCTCCCCTGCCCCACGCCGCAGGCACCGCCACACCCCTGATGCCGCAGGCCGGTGTGGGCCTGTGCGCCTTCAAGACCACCGACCAGAAGGCCGAAGCCGCCGCCGTGTTCCTGCGCTGGCTCACCGAACAGCAGCGCAATTTGGAATTTGCCGCCGATACCGGCTACATGCCGGTGTCCAGCGCCGCCTTTGACGCCATTGCGGACTATCCCTTTGAGCAGCAGAGCTATCAGCGGCTGTACGACGTTTACAACGAAATGCGCATCCAGAACACCCCCCTGTCCGAACCGGGCATCGTGGGGTACCACGCCAAGGCCAAAACCTTGTACGACAGCCTGCGCCAGCGCCAGAAGGACTACCCCCAGCGCCTTGCGGACGGCGAAACGCTGGAAGCCCTTGCCGAGGAAACATGGCAGCTGCTGTGTGACAATGCCTGAGCCTGCCGCTCAGCCGGAAAGGAGGGACTTTGATGCACTTTGTTGACCGGCACCGTGAAAAGATCCGCCAAAGCCCCATGAGCAGCCGGCTGCTGTGGGCCTGCCTGCTGCTGGTAGTGCTGCTGGTGTTGACCTTTGGTGCGGCGCTGTTCCTGTTTGCCAGCCTGCACAACACCAAAAAGGATATCAGCCGCAGTCTGCAGATCCAGTTTTCGGTGTTCCAGAACGATATGGAGCGCTATTTTGACCAGCTGGCGGTCATGGGCGTGAACCTGTCCGAGGACATGAGCGCAGAGGTGGACAAGGAGCTTGCCCTGCGGCAGATGTCCTTTGCCCAGCTGAACGACTCCCCCGAGGTGCTGAACGCGCTGGAGGAGGAAATGATCGAGCCGCTGTGCCGCCGTCTGCGCCAGACCGGCTGTTCCGGCGCTTTTGTGCTGCTGGATGCCACCGTCAACACCCGTATGGAGGGAGCAGAGCATTCCCGCGCCGGGCTGTATGTGCAGAAAAGCGGTGCCGACACCCCCACCGTGCCCCTGCTGCTGTACCGGGGCAGTGCGGAGGTGGGCAAGGCCCACAGCGTGATGCCCCACCGCAAGTGGCGCATGGAGTTCCAGACCGACCAGTTCCCGGACTACGCCCGCTGGATGACCCCCGGCAGCGCCCCGCTGTACCAGTCTTACACGCTGACCGCGCGGTTCGAGCTGCCCGGCACCTCGGAGGAGGTGCAGTTGTTTTTGCTGCCCCTGCGGGGGCGGGACGGCACGATGTACGGGCTGTGCGGCTTTGAGATCAGCGAGAGCTACTTCAAGCAGAACTTTGCCCAGCCCACCGGCTTTGACCGGCTGAGCTGCCTGCTGGCCCCGGCGGGGGACGGCCTTGCCGCCGATGCCGCCCTCAGCAGCGGCACCACCGGCGGCTACTACCATGCCCCCCGGAACACGCTGGTGCTGCGCAGCATGGGCGGCGGGCTGACCCAGTTGACCGGCCCCGACAGCGCCTATGCGGGCATCTCTCAGCTGTGCCGCCTGAGCGAGAACCAGTCCTACCGGCTGGCGGTGTGCATCCCCATGGCAGACTACCGGAGACTGGTCTTTTCCGGCAATCTGCAGATGCTGCTCATCGGCCTGTTCATCGCCTTTTTCGTGGTGTTCTGCTGCATGAACTTCCACCGGCGCATCCTCTCGCCTGCATTCCGGCAGTTCGAGGAGGACCGGCGGGAGTCCCGGCGGCGGATGGACGAGCTGCAGCTGGAACGCCAGCAGATGCAGACTGAACTATCCCGGCTGGCGGACGTGTGCCGCAACGAGTCGGTGCCCGATGCCTTCCAGACCTTTGTGGCGGGCATTCCCACCCTGACCAAGACCGAACGCCGCATCTTTGACGGCTACGCCGCCGGGCTGCGCACCCGGGAGATCGTGGAGCAGCTGGACATCAAGGACAGCACCCTGCGCTTCCACAACAAGAACATCTACGAAAAACTGGGTGTCAGCTCCCTCAAGCAGCTGCAGCAGTTCGTGGCGATCCTGAACTCCGGCAGCGGCAGCGCCCCGGACGAAAAGTGACTCAGCAAGCAATGTTTTCGTCTATACAAAAACACTTTTTGCGTTGCAAAATGCTTGTTGGGAAAGTGCCCCAAACCCCTTTGTTCTGCATTTTTCAATGCAGGCTGCGCGTCCCGGCGGGACACTTTTTATCCGATGATACGTTCAGGGTCATTGAGAACTTGCATAAGGTGCGATGCAGCTTCTGCCAGAGAAGCATACTTCATCTGTTCCGGGACAGGCGCATCCAGAAGCAAAACGCCCCATTCCTGCATACAGTCCGCAAGTTCTTTCTGCGCCAGCAGTGCAGCTTCCCGGCGCATTTCCGGGGAAGTGTTTCTGTCCAGAACGTAGGCAGTATTAAATCTGCCGCTGCGATCTTCCGTCAACTGCACCATGGAGTAGTGCTCATTCCAAAAGCGGCAGAAGCGAACCCTGCCGCCGATATTCTCCATGTCATGGCACAGTTCTTCTTCGCTGCTCCATTGTGGAGTCTCGGACAAAATGCAATTCAGTTCCGAAAGAGCCAGCCGTTCTTCAGCCGATAGCTCTCCA
>ENA-ORSQ01001663-ORSQ01001663.1-human-gut-metagenome-genome-assembly--contig:-NODE-1663-length-11130-cov-4.940045_pt1 | contig 11130 bp, 8 predicted proteins | sample MGYA00241900_ERZ509164 | MGnify/ENA primary metagenome ERZ509164 (study PRJEB26280, sample SAMEA2338807) | human gut metagenome | biome: human gut; feature: human-associated habitat; material: faeces...
TTCGAATTTTCCGCATACCACAGCACCGGCACCGACAACGCAGCCATCCCCCAGCACTGTGCCTTTCAGAATTATACTGTTGCACCCAATGAAACAGTTCTTACCGATCTTGATTTCTCTGCTTGGCACCAGATCACTGTCACCACCATTTTCATCCCGGAGCAGTTTGTTTCTGGTTTCTGTTTCAATAGGATGGAAGTCATTATCCAGAATCTTGCAGTTACCACCAATGCAGGTATTCTCACCAATCGTGATCTTCTTGCGGGCGTAAATCGTAGCACCTGAAATTCCCACATTATCTCCGATTTCAATCTCTGCACCAGGTGCACGGGTAACGATGATTGTCCGGCTGTAAAGTCCAACCAGATTACTGAGGAAGCTGCTCTTAATCGTGGTGTTCTCACCGATCTTCAGCTTGGCACCACCTTTGTTGAAGATGATTGGTACGCCTTTCAGCAAGAGGTTCTTTCCATATTCAATTTTCGTCATCTTCATAACCAGCTTGAACCAGTTACTATTCATTCCCTCTCGCCTCCTTTACAGCTTCAGAATTTCTTCTGCATACTTCTGTACACTTACGTTTCTGGTCAGATTTTTTTCAAGTTTTTCCCGGCTTCTGGCTCCCATGGCCTTCAGCTTTTCACTTCCAGCATTCTCAATAAACCAGCGGATGTTTTCTTCCACCTGGTCATACTCGCCCGGCTCGCAACACAGGCCACCCTTTGTGTCCTCAATAATGCAGCGAATCTCAGATCCAGATTCCAGCACTCCAATTACTGGCTTTGCAGCAGAAGCCAACCCGTAATATTTTGACGGGCAGCTCACTCCTTTAATGCCTTTCGCATTCACACACCAGTGGACATCTCCAGCATTCAGACTGTAAATCAAGTCTGCCTTGTCCTGATATGGGATAAAAACTACATTCTCCATTTGATGCTCGGTCACATAGTCTTCCAGTGTTTTCAACACAGAACCAGCACCGACAAAGGCAAAGACAACCTCTCGGCCATCTGCCGTCTTGGTATCAGCACCAAACTTCTCAACCACTTTGATCAGGTTCTCAAGGTCATAGTACAAACCGATATTGCCGGAGTACATGATGACAAACTTGCTATCTAGGCCGTACTTCTTCTTAAAAGCAACTACTCTCTCGTTGCCTGCTTCCAACGGATAGATTTCATTTTCATCGATCCAGTTATTGATCATGACAGTCTTCGGGACTTTCTTGCCCTTGAATCTGCCTTCTACCGTCTCGACCAGATCCCGCCCAACTGTGATGATCAAGTCACTTCTCTTGCAGCTGAACTTGTCAAACCACATCATGGCATCAGTGACAAATTTACTCTTGGTATAACCAACAGCCAGCACCTGCTCCGGGTTGAAGTCCTGAATGTTGTAAATGTACTTAGCGTGTTTTACCCACTTGCCCCAGACACCCAACAGACCGCCAAGGATTGGCGGCTGAGAAATGGAAAACACATAGTCCTGTTTTCCGACCTTGAAGGTCGCACTCATTGCCCCAAAGAAGTAGGACAAAATATTCCTTACACGGCTCACCTTATTGGTCTTGCTGAACTCCGGAACCCGGATTCTCAGCACGTTCACGCCGTTGATTTCTTCTTCATAATACTTCTGTGTCTTATATTTATCTTCAATCGTTCCAAGGTAACTCGGAACCACACAAATCACTGTAATATTAAATTTATCCAGCATACCCTCCGCCAGTTCACGGAGGATCTGCCCCGTTGACGCAGTATCTGGAATATAGTAATGAGCATAAATCAGAAGATTTTTCTTACCTGCTCTCTCTTTCTTCATCTGCTATATTCCTCCAAATTTACTTCATTCCTTATTAAGAAATGAAGTTTTTCAAAACTTATCTTCACACAAACTCCACATTCCAGACATCCACCCCGGAATCCTGGAACACCTCTCTCAACCTCTGATGCAGCATCTCCTGTGTGACGCCTTTCTTCAGTATTACCTGCAGGAAGCCGCCGCCTCCGGCTCCGGAGATGAATTTTCCGTCGATCATGTCTTCACATACACTGAAGATCTGGTCTATGCAGGTGTTGGTTGAGCCGGCATCCAGCTTTTTGGAGATTTCCCAGTGCTGGTTGAGAAGGCTCGCGAATTCGTCGATGTCTTCTTTTTCCAGGGCGAATTTCATGAGTGCTGCTACTTTCTGCATCTCATCCAGTGCCTCCAGAGATTCTTTTCGGCCGCCGATGTAATTTCCTACGACTTCTCTGAGAAGGTTCCGGGCAAGGCGCCGCTGGCCTGTATAAATCAGAGCGAATCGTTCCTGAAGCTCCTGTTTCGTTTTTTCCGAGATCTCTACCTTTTCTACCTTCAGCTGCTGCCGGATTCCGGGTCTTGATGTGATAAATTTGATTCCGGGTGTCAGGCCGCCAACCTGATCCTGCCAGCCGCCGCCTGTGCTCATGATCTGCTCCAGGTTGAGGACTGTATCATAGATCTGGCTGTCATCCCAGTTCTCCCCAAGAAACTCTGCAAAAGCTTTGACGCAGGCTCCTGCAAGGATACTGCTTGTTCCAAGGCCGGAGCCTTTGGGAACACCTTTGACGCAGGTGGAAAGGTAGAATCCGCCGCCCATTTTTTCCAGAACCTTTTTCAGGTCGGCCTTTTCCTCCAGCGGAAGGATCCCGCAGGCGATAATGGCTGCCTTGTGCAGGGCAAAAGGATCGTATGGATTATGGCAGTCCTGGATCTCTTCTGCACTTTCTGCTGTTCCGTAAGCACCTGTGTCTGTACTTGCCAGCTCAATATGTAATTCCGGTATCTTCCGGATCTCTACCTCGATGGGTTCACAGCCTCTCAGCAGGATTGCTGCGTTAAGAACAGTTCCTCCGTGTTCATTGCAGTATGGCGGTGTGTCTGACCAGCCACCGCCCCAGTTCACACGTACCGGCAAATTTACCTTTACCTGTTCTTTTGCGATCGTATAGCCGCAGTTTCCTGTCAGCTGCGTCTGAGATGCGATCTCTTTCTGGATCTGAGAAAAGCACTCTTGCTCCAGCACATCGTATGTTTTTCCGTCAAAGCATTTTTTAGTAAATTTCATGGAACGTGATACTGCATACAGGATCCGTATTTTCTGTGAAAAATCTGCTTTTTCAGCTTCTTTCATCAGCAGATGGTAATGTCGTTCCTGGATTTCTTTTTCACCAAAGATCTTAAGTGCAGGAATGTAATGTCCGCCTTTTTTCAGCTCTTCCAGAAATACTGCCACCAGGATCCTTGCTTCCAGATCTTTTTTCCAGGAAAGGATATTTTCTGTATTTCCATACCGGAAGGATTCTTCCAGACTCAGTCTCGGCTGTTTTTTCCAGCTCTCGATCTGCCGGGGTTCAGCAAGTCCTTCGCTCATTTTTACAAGAAGGTTTCCTGCCTGTGCTGCTTCCTGGAATGTTTTGCAGACCGGATACAGTTTTGCATTCCAGAGTGCGTGGGTTTCGCCGGTCCAGATATCTTCCGGCTCCAGTCCATTGGCTGAAAGAAAATCTGCCAGGTTTCCCCGCAGAAAGCTTCCTCGCTCTTCCAGCGTTTTCTTCGGATTATCCATGACTCCATATGTACGAATCACGCATCGTCCTGTCTGACCGCCGTAAAGCTCTGTAATCTCGTCCTTCAGCTTCACACCGTGAAATACTGTGTTCGCCGGTATATGTACATCCTTCAGGGAAAGGCCGGATACTACAGCGCCCTTTCCGACGTGGGTTCTTCCCTCAAGGCAGGTGTCTTCAATATAGGTTCCTTCCTCGATGTCTGCTTCCGGCCCGATCAGTGCTGTATGCAAAGCTCCCTGGCAATTCAAGTCATTGGTGAATACGTGTTTTTTCCAGTCAAGGAACTCATAATCGGTTACTTCTTCTGTCATCAGAGCACGCAGCTCTCTCGTTGTTCCGAAATGGATAAATTCTGCAGGAGAAAGACAGATCAGCTTCATCTGAAAAGGACTTAATGCCTTCCATATTTTTTCTCTGCAGGTAAAAAGCTCTGTGCAGAATTCGCCTTCCGGTTTTTCTTTCTGATATTGTTCAAAGGTGGAATCTGCCGCCAGCGGATACAGAAAATCTCCGTAAAAGCTGACTCTTGCTTTTTCATTTACAAAGCTTTCGTATTTATCCGGATCTGCTTTTTTTCCTGATGCATCAGCGATCAGACTAAAAAGTGTTTCCAGTATTTCGGCGTCCAAAAGTACGGCGCCTGTGTCAAGATCCACGCAGTCCTGTCCATTCACGGCTCCCAGCCTGCGAAGTGTTTCTGCCGGCTGTTTGTGAAGGAACATTTTTACATGGTCGCTTCCATCATTCAAAAACACTCCATGATCGACTCCCACTTCTACCGGAGATTTCATGGAGATCGCCGCAGCTCCGCGGAACTGGGCATCTATCTGTAAAGGATTAAAAAGGAGGAGCACATCTCCGGAAAGTACCAGCATTCCTTCTTTGAACCTAGCCGGAACGCCTGCCATGCTGATGAGAAATTCATCAAACAGTGTAGAACCTCTTCCATCCGGAAGTTCTCTTGGTACAGGTGAAAAAAGCTTTCCGCACACAGAATACTGTGGGACTCTTTTGCTGTCTCCGCCGGAATGGATCACAAGGATTCTTTTGTTATGGAAATCTCCCCAGAGTCCTTCTTCCTCCGAAAGAAATCGGAGTACATTCAGAGTTGCTCCGCCGGATCCTACTCTCTTGCCTTCCGGATCCGGGAGCACGAAATATTTTGTCCATCCCGGCAGTACGCCCTGTTCCAATCTGTCTGCGATCTGGCTGCGGAAGGATCTGGCCTGTTCTTCATTTGATGAGGTCAGGATCACATAGTCCCATCTGGGAAAATTTACTTTGCGGATGCTTCGTGCATAGTCTTCCCATGCATCCTGGCAGCTTTGCCGCAGAAAAAGATTTTTCAGTTTCCTGTATTCTGTGTTCATTGCTTTCCTTATCCTTTGCTTTTTCATACTTTCTTTTTTTACATAACTTCGAATACTCTTATCCGCTGTCTCGGCTGTGCCGGAGCTTCTGGCGGAAATTCTTGGCCGACTCTTCCTTATGATAAGGGAGACACGACAGGCGGTATTCAACCTGTCAGCATCTGCCTGTAGCAGAAGCTGAGTTGTGCTCTCGCTCTATAAAACAGTGGTCATACCACTTGTTTTCCAAACTGAAGAATACATTTATGGCTCAGGTTTCTGGCACTGTTCAGGCTTCGGCTTCCTCTGTGCCCGTTCTCACAGGTATATTCATCTGTTTTGCGGTTTACGGTCTTAACTGGCGCACCGCAGACAGAGCAGGTTTCGGATATCCCTTTTGCATAGGTTTCAATAACCAGAATGCCGTTTTTCCATGCTTTATAAGGCAGATTGCTCCTGATTCCGGAGCTTAGATGCATAGTGCTCCAGTTTCCTGATCCGATCATCACATAATCTGTGTATTCTTTTTTGTATTTTGGAAGGACGATCAGCGAAACCTGCTTTTCCAGGCAGAAGCCTATGATCTGTGAACTAATCTCATGGGCATAATGCTCCGACAGGTGTTTCAGATGCATCCAGTATTTCCTGTTTTCTCCGGGCTGTTTTTCCCCGCCGAGAGATTTCCGGGCTTTCTCGATTTTCTTCCTGATCTGATCGCAGCGATGCGTATATTCTTTTCCGCCGCCCCAGAATTTCACATCTGTTTCCTTCCCTGTGCCGTCACATACTGTCCCCACAGCAAAAACATCTCCGTTTGTAAACTGGATGGCACAGATCTTCCGCCCTTCCTGGATACGCTGCTTTACTGTTGCAGTGTCTGCTGTAAATTCCTTCACGGGAACATGCAACATGAGATATTTCTTCTCAAAGGTTACTGAGGGTGACATTAGCTCTGCTTCTGCGGGAAATTCTCTGCCATACAGTCTGCATCTCATCCATTTCCATTGTTCTCCTGTCCATACCTTCAGTGTAATCTCCTTATGAGAAAAATCTCTGTACATTCCTTTATAATAGGTAACTGCTGAATGAAGCTTTTCTGCTTTCCTCCCCGGAATAGACTTTTGCCTGGATATGTGACTCTTTGCTGCGGCTATAGCACTGTTTATCGCAGCCCGCCTGAAATACAATGGGACTTTTTCCCAGGGAAGGGGATTCTGAGGAACCTGCTTGTCTCTTCCCATAATAGTCAGAACCTCCAGGGCCCGAAGAGTTTTCTGGCTCCCCAGTTCTCCCAGTTCCTCATGAGCCAGCAGAAGATCATAATAAAAGCTTTCAATTTCATTATAGAAATCCTGGGTTTTCCTGAGCCATTCCGGATGTCCGCAGCAAAGTCGGAGTCTTCTGGTTGTTATGCTGTAGCCTATATTGGACGGCATGTTCTCTTCCTTCCGTTTATTTATATAACTTATCCAATATTATTATCTTGTCGCTTAATGTTAGATTAAGCGACAGGACCTGAAAAAAACTGTATATAAGGGAATTCGCCATTTTTCTGACCACAAAAGCTGACCACTTATGACCATGAATCTTATAACAAGAAGCCTGATATTTCCCGCAAAATACAGGTCCCTGGGACTATACATCTGACCACTTATCATGACCACTTTTATATATTGATATGTATTTTTCTTTCTCTGATATATAAAAAACTGCATAAAACGGCACAAAAAGCGACATAATTGGACAGCTATGGCAGTTTCAGATCGCTTGACAAGCATTAAAGCGGATGTTATCATTACATATGGTTCAAAATCTTGAATCAAACAACAGAATAATCCAAAAAAATTACTGTCGCTTAATCTAACATTAAGCGGCAGTTTTCACATTCTCTTCATTTTCCTTTCACACAATGCACACATTTTTTTACTATATTATTAACTGTAGATAGCAAATGCTAAACAATCTTTTTCTTTTTCATACTTTTTGCCGGGAGTCAGCACAACTCCCGGCCTCCTTTTTTTATTCTTCAGGTAGTTCGCCTGCATTTTCTATTATTATTAAAGATATAAAAATATGTCTTGTTTTTTCTTATTATATATATTATACTAGTCAAGAACTTATTGTTCCTGTCCATTTTGTTCTTTGATAATTTCATAGACTTCATACTCGAAACATGATACAATATCCGCACAGAGAAATATGCGGTACAATTTTTATAGGAGGATGCGCATATGCTAGATCAGAAAGATTTGGAATTATTAGCCGGTATGATAAACCCGATCAATGTCCAGCTGGGCAATATAAATAACCGATTAGATGGTATCGACGCCAGACTGGATGCAGTGGATACTCGTCTCGATGCTATAGATGTTCGTTTTGACGGTATCGACGCTCGTCTTGATGCTATGGATGTTCGTTTTGATGAAATAGATGCCCGCTTCAACCGGGTAGAAAACAGACTTGAAATGATCGATCTGAAATGTGATACCAACAGAAAACGCCTGGACGACCTTTCACTGGATGTTAAGCTTGCAGAACGAGATATCCGAAAAGATATCAAGAATTTACAGGACACAACAGAAACTCTTGTCGTTGTACTTCAGGGAAGAGGTATTTTACCTGACCCAGGTAACACAATACAGACAGCCTGATCATATTATGTAAAGAGTGTGAAGCCTATGAAAGTATCAAGGGATCACACTCTTTATTATCATCCATACAACCATCTTTCTCCTCAAAAAATGGTTGCATTTACAATTCTTTTATGTTATAGTTATATGCGTTGCGGGGTATGGCGTAGCTTGGTAGCGCGCACGGCTGGGGGCCGTGAGGTCGCAGGTTCAAATCCTGTTGCCCCGACTGACATATGGTTAAATCGTTTGTAGTATATTTTTACAATGAATGATTCAGACGTATGTTCATTTCATTTCAAAAAAGCCAAATAAAGTTATAAGTAAAATGCAATGATAGGGAATAGTACACTCGGACCGGAGCACAGAGAACTGCTGGTTGCTGAGAAGCAGTGGAAGGAAATTGTGGAACTCGCCTTTGAGCAGCTGCCTGAAATTATACAAGAGTAGGTGCAGACGGTTTCCACCGTTATATGGAGCGGATATAAGAATACCGGATATCCGGAGATTCCGTATCCCATGAGTGTATGACATTGTTCATAAATAAGAGTGGTACCGCGTAAGATGATAATATCTTTCGTCTCTTGCAGATAAGTCTGTGGAGATGGAAGATTTTTTTATGTCTTTTTACAGTCAATCCCCACAGTCCAAACATAATATTTACATAACGGAGGAAGAAAAAATGATGAATCCAAGCAAATATCAGAGACAGTATTTTATGCCGCCTGTTAAATGCATGAAATGGGCAGAAAAAGAATATGTGGACAAAGCACCTGTCTGGTGTTCTGTAGACCTTCGTGACGGTAATCAGGCACTGGTGATTCCGATGAGTCTGGAACAGAAAATTGAATTCTTTAAACTTCTTGTAAAAATCGGTTTCAAAGAAATTGAAGTAGGTTTCCCGGCTGCTTCTGAAACAGAATATGAATTTCTGCGTACCCTGATCGAGCAGAATCTGATCCCACAGGATGTAACTATTCAGGTTCTGACTCAAGCCAGAGAGCATATCATCCGCAAAACTTTTGAAGCTGTCAAAGGCGCACCAAAGGCAATTGTACATGTGTACAATTCCACTTCTGTAGCTCAGAGAGAACAGGTATTTAAGAAATCCAAAGAAGAAATCTTAAAGATTGCAGTGGATGGTGCCGCATTATTAAAGAAACTGGCTGATGAAACAGAAGGAAATTTCCAGTTTGAGTACAGCCCTGAAAGCTTTACAGGCACAGAACCGGAATACGCTCTGGAAGTATGCAATGCAGTTCTTGATGTATGGCAGCCTACAGCAGATAACAAATGCATCATCAATCTGCCTGTAACTGTACAGCATTCCATGCCGCATGTATATGCAAGCCAGGTAGAATATATGTGTGAAAATCTGAAATACCGCGAGAATGTAATCGTATCTCTCCATCCGCACAATGACAGAGGATGCGGTGTTGCAGATTCTGAAATGGGATTACTTGCAGGTGCAGACAGAATCGAGGGTACTCTGTTCGGAAACGGTGAGCGTACCGGAAATGTAGATATTGTTACACTTGGTATGAATATGTATTCTCAGGGTGTAGATCCAAAACTTGACTTCTCTGATATGCCACATATCTGTGAAATATATGAAGAATGTACCGGAATGAAAGTAGGCGAAAGAAGTCCGTACAGTGGTGCACTTGTATTTGCCGCATTTTCCGGCTCTCATCAGGATGCAATTGCCAAGGGTATGCACTGGAGAGATGACAAGGATCCGGATCACTGGAATGTTCCGTATCTTCCAATCGATCCGACAGATGTGGGAAGAAATTATGACGCAGATGTTATCCGCATCAACAGCCAGTCCGGTAAAGGTGGCGTGGGATATATCCTTGAGACCAAATTCGGTCTGAACCTTCCTCCGAAAATGCGTGAGGCAATGGGATATGCCACAAAAGCTGTTTCAGACCACAAACATAAAGAGCTTCATCCTGACGAAATTTTCAATCTGTTTAAACAGACCTTTGAGAATATCACAGAACCGTACAGCATCAATGAAGTACATTTCCAGCAGAAAGATGGTGGTATTGTAACAAAAGTTACCTCTACTTTCCGCGGAAAGACAATCACTACAGAGGCATCCGGTAACGGACGTCTTGATGCAGTCAGCAATGCACTGAAGAAGGCATATGAGCTGAAATATTCCCTGGAAACATATCAGGAGCATGCGCTGGAGCGCAGTTCAAGTTCCAAAGCTATTGCTTATGTCGGTATCAAAAAGCCGGATGGAACTCTTGCCTGGGGTGCAGGCGTAGACGCGGATATCATTCGCGCATCTATTGATGCACTTGTAACAGCGATCAATAACCGTTAGACTGTTCCGACACGCTCGATTCTTTCCTGCTGTTTTTTGACTTCTGCAGGTCAGGCTAATATCCGCTTGGCAGGGAATAATATAGTTTACATAAAATATCAAAAATCAGATACCGGTCAGATTGTCCAGAGGACTTCCTGACCGGTATTTTTTTGTATTTATAAAAATACAAGAAAGTCTTAATGTACGCGATAAAGTACAATAAAGAAGCAAACTCCGATGAAAAGCTATCAGAATTGTATTTAATTAAAATCATAAGGGAAATTAATTGACATAACACTCATGTTTACGTATACTGACAGCGTGGACAGAAAAGTGTCCTAAATAAGTACAATTTACATTTTATTATCTCACTCCAGGCCAGTGAGAAATGCGCGGAAATATTTTAGAGAAAGAGGTAAAAGAATGAAAAATTTCGAACAGTGGAATGGCTTTAAGGGCAACCGTTGGAAAGAAAAAATCGATGTACGTAACTTTATTGGAATGAACTATACACCATATGACGGTGATGCTTCTTTCCTGGAAGGACCTACAGAAGCTACAAACAAACTGTGGGGCAAGCTCCAGGCACTTCAGAAAGAAGAACGTGCCAAAGGCGGAGTTCTTGATATGGAGACAGAGGTAGTTACATCTCTGACAGCATATGGTCCCGGATATATTGATGAAGAAACAAAAGACCTTGAAAAAGTTGTTGGTCTTCAGACAGATAAACCTCTGAAACGTGCTTTCATGCCATACGGCGGTATCAAAATGGCAGAGCAGGCTTGTGAAACTTACGGATATAAAGTAAGTGACAAGATTAAAGATGTTTTCCACAACTATGAATTTAAAACTCACAACCAGGGTGTATTTGATATCTACACACCTGAGATGAAAGTAGCACGTCACAACAAGATCCTTACAGGTCTTCCGGATACTTACGGACGTGGACGTATCGTTGGCGACTACAGACGAGTAGCACTGTACGGTATCGACGCTCTGATCGAAGGAAAACAGAAAGACTTCGCAGCATGCGACCGTCAGGGTATGAGACGTTATGACTTCCAGCTTCGTGAAGAGATCGCTGATCAGATCCGTGCTCTGAAAGGCATGAAAGTTATGGCTGAATCTTATGGATATGATATCTCCAAACCGGCCAAAGATGCAAGAGAAGCTTTCCAGTGGCTGTACTTCGGATATCTTGCAGCCATCAAAACTCAGAACGGTGCTGCAATGAGTGTCGG
>ENA-ORSQ01001676-ORSQ01001676.1-human-gut-metagenome-genome-assembly--contig:-NODE-1676-length-11073-cov-2.004720_pt1 | contig 11073 bp, 8 predicted proteins | sample MGYA00241900_ERZ509164 | MGnify/ENA primary metagenome ERZ509164 (study PRJEB26280, sample SAMEA2338807) | human gut metagenome | biome: human gut; feature: human-associated habitat; material: faeces...
TCCGTTTCCAATAGCACGGTAAAGATCAAAAGCCGTATCTTCCGTATCTGTAGGAAAGAAACGCCAACTAACCAATATCTTATCATTATATTTAGAAAAGGTCGAGGCTGTTGCATCTGTTCTACCATTGATAGAAGCCCACAACATTCGTTTTTCCGGCACATTACCGACAGGTGGTTCAGTAGTGTCTTCTTCTGGAGTTACGGGTTCTCCCGGTTCTTCAGGTCCGACAGCCTCAAAAATCTCTTTATCTGTACAAGCAACAATAAAGCAGCACATAATACCGATAAACAACCATTTTGTGAATTTCATATCTATCATTCTTTTCTAATTCTAACTTGCAGTTCTATGCTGGCAAAAGTAGCAAGAAGCCATTTCTTACCCATGTAAATGCGTACATAAAGGCTGCAAAAAAATACTGCCTAGCAAATACAAATGCCACTACCCGATATCCAACCGGAAGTAAACGCAACGGTACACAATAATATAAACAATATGTACATTTATACATGTCAGACTAGTATATCCTGCCTACCTTTGTAGCAACAAGAAAATCAATATGCCAACTTCAATGTTAAAGTTGAAAATATAATGTATTAATTCAAAACAGCACTCATATCATGAGGAAAATATTTTTAATCGCAGCAGTATTCTGCTCACTGACAACTCTCGGAAAAAATAAAGACAAACAACCGGCAACGGTTATCATCACTGCCGGACAATCAAACACAGACGGACGTGTAATGAACAACTCACTACCTAATTATATCCAACAAAACAAATATAAACATTGTCTGTGGTGCTACGGAAGTGCCGGCAAGATACAAACAAACGGTTTTGAAACTTTCTGGCCCCGTATGGTCCATCCTTCACGTCCAGGTCGCTGGGCATACGATGCAATAACTTATTACTGGCTGGAACAGGCACTTCAAAAAGACTTCTATGTAATAAAATGGTCTTTGGGCGGAACTGCCATTGATACCGGTTGTAGCAGTACAAGCGGCAAATATTGGTCGGCCGATCCGAAATGGCTTGCGGCCAACCATTCAACAGCTACTGGCGGAAAATCACTTTTACTTTCATTTACAGAGAGTATTTCTGCATGTATCGACAATAAATTGGATAAACTTTCCGAGGGGTATGAAATCAAGGCTTTCCTATGGCATCAAGGAGAAAGCGACCGACACAAAGGCAAAAACTACTATAAAAATCTAAAAGCCGTGATAGCGTATGTACGTAATTTCCTTGTAGAGAAAACCGGAAATAAGCAATACAAAAAATTACCCTTTATCTGCGGCACGGTAGCCCATAGCAATAAGCAATATAGTGCTGACGTAGAGACTGCGCTCTACAAACTGGCCAAAGAAGATAAGAATTTCTATGTCATAGACATGTCCAAAGCCGAATTGCAAAAAGACCGGCTGCATTTTACTGCAGAATCTGCTGAATATTTAGGAATTAAAATGTATAATAAGCTGGTTGATTTGGGCATTGCCGGTAAAAAGGCAAAAGAAATTGGTATTAAATAAAAAAAATTCTCATAGAAAATTTTGTATAAGTAAAAAAAGGTTCGGGCTTGTGAAAGTCTGAACCTTTTTCTTGATATATACAACAGATAATCAATATCATCTACCTAAGTAATGCCCCTCAATTGATTTTAGTTTTTAACTCATCCGGTGAATCTTTCGTATATGATTTTACATTCCCGGCCACTTTTGTAAACAGTTCCTGTACCCGTTCAACAGGCACAGTAGTCGAAGGACGGAAGTTATCAGAATTCATATAATCCAAAATAGCTTTATGCAACTGACGGGCAGCAACACGCTTTTCCAATTGTGAAGTAATATCCATACTCGTCATCATTAGCTTTCCACTCAATACGTTCGCTTCAAACAAAACTCCTATCTTACGGCTGATAAACCAAGTATCTATATTCTGAACAATTGGCTGAAAGTCATCCGGAAAATCAGTGAACTGCATCACTTGTGCCTTGTTCAACAACTCCCACCATTGCAAATTACTATGGTATTCAGTGGGGAATTCCTTAAACAGCGGATGATATTCATTGAGAAAAATACCGGTAGTATGCGGTGGACGCATTTTAAACCAGGATGTATTCCAAAACACAGGAGTAAAATGCTGTACCACCTCTTTTCCATAACTTACTTTTCCAGCGGCGGTAATCAGAACATTCCCACCCTGTTCCAACACAGATATGGCTTGTTCATCCAATGTATCCGTAGTATATACATCACCTTCTGCCAACTCCACATGTGCCGGATACACCCAAAAATCCCAATCATTAACAGCACTCGTATTCTCAATACATATTTCCAGATTCAATTTCTGAGGAGTATCAATAGCACCCAGGTCCAAATCCACACTCCCCAAGGAGAAAAGATTACCTATGGGAATATCACTACTACCGACTGTTCCGTGAGCATAGACTTTACCATATTCATCCTTAACCGTATAAATGGTTCTTGCTTCCCGTAACGGCGTTGCCCCGAAATGGGCAATCTCTATATCAGCATGAAAACTTTCATCATTGGTATACATAAATTTAGGAATACGTGCTAATGGAACAGTCGGACTGCAGAAACGCCTGAACTCTGCCGCATTGATGTATCCTTTTTCTTCGAAAAACACATTGAGCACTCCTACCAAAGCCGTTCCCTGACCGGAATAATCATTTAATGCCAGTAATTGAAAACCTGCATAATCGGGTGTACGTAATGTTTTCTCTATTTCATGCTTGTAACAAATAGCTTGTAACTTCCCTGATGCCATCATGAAATCATGAGCTTGCCCACCCATATCATTATCTTCCAGTATATCCCGGAATATCTCAAAATTTCGAGCTTTGTTTACTCCTGTGTATTTACGGATTTCATTAAAATCAGGAAAAACGCACCATTGCCCTGTCTCATGCGATACATAAGGCTGCCTTACCGTATCTATTTTAGCACGGTAATCCGACATACTTTCCGGTTGCCGTTTTGCCCATGTCACCCCCCGAGCACCAGCCTTTACATGATACTGGTTATGCGGTTGCCACTTCCAACTTCCCCCAACCGATGCTCCTGTATATACACGACGGGAGTCTGCCGTTTTCCAATAATCCACAAACTTACTCACCCAATTTACCCAATGGCCGGAAGGTTCATTGCCACAGGCAAGCATACAGTAAGAAGCATAGTTACCATACGCTTTCGTCAGCGCAATGGTTTCATCCATGAGATATTTGTCAATAGGTTGTCCATTCCCCAGCTTCGGGCCGTGATTAGGCCAGCTCGGACCTTCGGGTTGAAGATAAAAGCCTACAAGGTCAGCAGCAATGAAAGCCGCTTCCGGTGGACAGTAAGAATGAAACCGCATATGATTCAATCCATAACTACGACAAATACGGAATACACGCTCCCAGGAAGCGACATCCATCGGAGCATATCCTGTTAACGGGAAATCGCAGTTTTCAACAGTGCCTCTCAACATCGTCTTACGCCCGTTTATATAAAACCATTTACCGTTTATCGTAAACTCGCGCATTCCGAATTGTATTTGCTTCGTTTCTATTTGTTTTCCATTCTTCAAAGTTGCCGTTAAACGATAGAGAGCCGGACTGAACTCATCCCATATCAGAAAGTCCTGCCCCATCGGTAGTTCCATTTCAAACAGATTATCACCTTTTCGCACAGTAACGGTTTGGTATACCGGAGCAATTTCATGGTTGACATCCGTATTAAAGCTCTTCGCAGAAAGAGTTATCTCCCCGTTTACTGAAGAAGATGCCCGTACATTCATACATACAAGAGCTTTCTTCCCTGCAAGGTCGGGGTATATCTGTATATCCTCAAAAAAGACTTTCGGTGTAGATTGTAACTCTATCTTACCGACAATACCATTCCAGTTGCCTTGTGTCTGGTCTGTGATACTATGCGAGTCCGGACCTACGTTAATTTCTTTAATCTACCCGAATAGTCACCAAATAACTCTTTCCTGGAGTTACATAAGAAGTAAGGTCATATACATGGGGTACACAAAGGCTGTTCTGCATACCAACTTCCTGCCTATTAATCCACACGGTAGTTTCTATATGAGGACGTTCCAGAAAGAGGACAACCCGTTCTCCTTTCCAACTATCAGGAACTGTCACTCTCTTTTGGTACCATGCCCCCCCGACATAATGCTTGTCCGGCGTAAGAAAAAAAGGAAGTTTAACCTGACCGTCTATACGGTACTTTTCCATATAAGGGTTGAAATAGTAAGAGCTATCGTAAAGGCTTCCTGTCCATCTGGTACGGACGGTTACATCATCCCCTTTCTGTTTTTCGGGCATTGACCCAGGCAGATTTATCCGGTCGTTCAAAGTTTTATTAAACCATTCTTCACGGATACCTTTATCCTCACGGTCTATTTGAAAAGCCCATTTGCCGGACAAGCTAACCGAGTGGTTTTGTCCCACTACAGCCAACGAGCCGGCAAATGCTATAAACAAACTTGCTATAATATGTTTCATAAATTACTCCCCATTCTGAATGATTCCCGCCCAACTGTTGCACCAACGGAAATTACCCACATTACCGATGAAACCGCTACGGTTTCTGAAAGAGACAGCACGGATAGCATGTTTCAATACATTCTCCGCATCACCTTCGGCAATACAAGAAGCTTCTGCCGGTTCTTCCGCACTCAGTTCCGGGTCTACAAACAAAGAAACTTTCTGATTGGCATAATCCAGTTTCAGCACCAACAGATGGGTTTTATCATAATCGTAAGCCATGGTAGTTTCAGCTTTCACTTTCAGCAAGCTTGTCCCGAAACGGATTCTATCACTGCCTTCACGAGCCACATAAATGTTGGCACGATTGCTACCGCCTACATAGCTGGCGCTCAGTCCCAAAAAATCAGCCATACCATTTGCTCCGAGCTTGGAGAAATTCACCAGACATGACAAGTAGAATGTACCGCGACCGTATTGTTTTCCGTCAGTCATGGAATAAATGCTGAAACGCGCTCCTTTCGTACCGGCAGGATAGCCGCCTATATTGATGGACGGACCTTTTTCCGCATATCCCTCGTAAACCAATTCCTTACCAATGGTAGGACTCGGATTGGTATTGGGTTTTGAAGAAAATGCTCCACACCACGTATTCATGGCAATCGGAGCTGTCTTCTCGTTATAAACGGATTTCTCCAGTTTATCTCCTTCCTTGTATCCTTTCAATAAGTCATTCTTCAAAATCTGTGCATTTCCAGCCAAAGCAAATGCCGCTAATGCCAATGTTATAATTTCCTTTTTCATGATTTTATGTATTTAAGTTGTTAGCTATCAGTTTCCGTCCGGTTTTTCTATCTCTGTAAATGGTGACAGGTTCCATTTAAAGTCCTTAAACTTATCCGGCTTTGCGGGATCAAAGTTAATATAATCCGCTTTTAAATCTTTTACAATGGGAAGCTTTGCTTTTTTCATTCCCTCAATCACACATTTTGCCACTTCATAAGCTCCAAAGGTATTAAAATGCGTGTTGTCTTTCAGTTCCTGTGCCTGTCCGGGATAAGTATTGGCGGGATAATGCACATAGAGATGCTTGGACTCTTCTACTCCCATTGCTTCGCAAAGCACTTTTGTCATATCCTGCAAGTCGATGACAGGGATATTCTCACGCGCAGCAATATCCCGGATAGCGGCAGGATAATCGGCATGCGTATCCTTGATTTTACCATCCTTGTCATACCGACGACGGGTCGGCGTCACCAATACCGGATATGCGCCCTTCAAACGGGCCTCATCAATGAACTGCTTGATATAATAGGAGAAAGAATAATAAGCTCCCCTACCCGGTCCCTTCTGTTTTTGGTCATTATGGCCGAATTCCACCAGCAGGTAATCACCTTTCTTCATCTGGGTCAATAGTTTATCCAAACGTTTTCCACCGATGAAAGTATTGGCAGAAAGCCCCGACTCGGCATAATTGGCTATACAGACTTTATCTGTAAAAAAACGGGTTATCATCTGTCCCCAGCTTGCCCAGGGTTCATTATCATTATCTACAACCGTTGAATTACCGCAAAGGAAAATGGTAGGGATTTTATCCACTTTTTCAATTACCAAAGAAGACAAACGGGGAGCATCACCATTAAACTCCAAAGTCAGTTTATCGTCCCAATTCAATTTTTTCTTCTCACGTTCTTTGATTTTTACTTTCTGATTTCCCTTGATAATAGTATTACGCTTGTTGATTGTAAAAGTCTCTGTTACGAGCTCTCCTTTCTTGGTATTGAGATTTTCGATGAAGAGACGGCGTGATTCACCGCGAACAGTAGTACTCCCTGCCGCATCCTTACTCCCTAACGTTACAGTCACTTTATAATTTCCATCGGGAACATTCACCGAAAAAAAGAACGGTTTATTACTTTTACCGTCCCAAGCTAGCTGAAAATCATAACCGTAGCCCTGCTCATTATTAAATAAAGTTGCAGGAGTTATTTTAGTAAAGCCTTCCTGTACCTTTTTATCGGACGAGAAATCGAATTTGAAAGTTTGAGCTTGGGCAAGCACGGAACTTGCCACAAGCAATAGAGAATAGACAAATATTCTTTTTTTCATTATCGAGATATGTTTAGAAAGCAAGAGTAAAGCGGAAATAACCTTTCAAACTACTAGAAGTACGACCTACAAACAGATTAGTATCTTCCGGCACATCAGCCAATGGAGATACCCAATTATAAGAATTACCGCGAAGGTCACTTGACCAATAGAATGCTTCATTATTAGCGCTTGCAAATTCAGTATATTGTGGTAATGAAGCCCCCACTTTTGCCATACTCGCCGATACAACCGCATAATTGTCCTGCATCAACTTCAACTCTGCATAAGAAGGAAGATACCAAACAGAAGTACCTGCCACGACATTATTCTCACGATACTGAGTAAGTATAGACATAAAGTTTTCCGCACCTGTCAAAGTATTATCATTTACATCGGCAACAGCTAGTTCCATCACGCGTGTATTATTATAACCCAATATATGGTCAAAAACAGATGTCAGGTTTAAAGCAGAACCGATATAAGACTCTGCAACTTGATTACCTTCTGCTTTAAACCAATCGCTGTAATTATATTTAGCTGTAGCAAAGCGATCTGCTGCCTCTTGTGCATTGCTAATGGCAACGGCAAGTCCTTTCGTGCACAAAGGATAATCTCTCTTAAGGGCATCAACTGCATCTTCATATTCATACAATACCGAAGGTTGAGGATTACCCACATAATATACAACACCAATAATACTTGCTTTTACAGTTTCATCCAATTGAACCAAATCATAATCTTTATCAATAGTTGTACCATCTTTACAAAGGAAATCCCCTACCTCAAGCGTAGGATTATAATTAACCTCTTCTTCCACATCAATATTTCCTTCATCATTAGGTGTCCACCCGTCTATAGTCGGAGAATCAATCTGCAAGTTCTCTCCACTTTCCGTCTTACTCAAATCAACAGAATACTTATATTCCTGAGAAGCATCCAAAGCGGGAGTCAGACTTCCAGCATAGATTTTATCTCCTACCTCGATCACCAGTTGGATAGGTTCTGCCGCATTGCCGGCAGCCACCGGCGGCAAAATAATAGAAGAAGCAGTGCCCAATACAGCATCTACTTTCACATTGCCCTTTGTGCTACCCGGTGTAATTTCACCGGTTCCGGTATTGAAAGTTCCATCAATAATCACTCCCTGCAATGTATAGGAGACAGGAGTTTCCGCTTTAGTTGCGGGCGCATTGCTATCCGTTATATTCAGACTTACTTTACTCATCTGATGCTTGAACACGAATGCAACTTTCGGATTGCTCCGCGTAGCCGTACCCGTAGCATACATAAAATCTACCGCATTATGACCAGCATACTTACCACTTTCATCAACAATTTTAAACTGTAGTTCTCCGGCAGACGCACCTTCATTGCCGGCATACGGATAATAAGCCGTATACGTCACTTCCTCATTACCTAAAATATAAATCCCCGTGGTACTGGTAAAATCCCCCATAGCACTACCCGCCACATATTTGATATTCAGATTCGGATTGGAGAGATTATCGCTTACACCGATTGCATCACCTTCCGTCCACTCGCTACCGCTATCGCTCAAGCGTGTATTCACCTGGTCGATGCTGGCCGACACCGCAAGTTTTGTCCCGGCAATATCCTGCCCGTCATAATCGTTATTGCAACTGCTTAGCAGAGCCAATGCGACAGCACTGGTCAAAAAAATCTTTTTCATCTTCATGATATTAAATATTTATTAGATTATTAAAGTTAAACCATCCTGTTTATTTCCCTTTTTTGTTGCAAATGTAAACAATACCCCCCGACCCTGCCATGACGTTTATCCATTTTGCATGTAATTTCATTCACCATCCGTAAAGCACTCTTTTTCCATGCTTTGTGTACATATATACATCTTTAATAGAAAAATATCCGCTACTTTTGACAGCGAAAAACAATATTCCGTAATCCAAGAAGCAAAAGATAACATGAAAAAACACCTGCTTTGTCTAATTACAACGATACTGATTGCCGCGAGCCTGAACGCTCAGCCCAATTATAACTACGAGAAACTGCAACGCGAAGACCTCGGACGTGGTGTGGTTGCTATCCGCAAGGATGCGTCTACCGTCACCGTATCTTGGAGATACCTCTCGTCCGACCCCATGGATACCGGGTTCAACGTATATCGTAATGGCAAAAAGATAACTCCCGAACCTGTAAATGCCGGAACGTTTTATGACGACTCCTATGCAAGCCCGGACGCTGCAACTTACGAAGTGCGTCCTGTTGTGAAAGGAAAAGAAACCAATCGCAAGAACGGCCGTTATACCCTGCCCGCCAATGCCCCGACAGGCTATATCCAAATACCGATGCAGAAGCCGGCAAACGGTGTCACTCCTGCGGGAGATACCTACATTTATTCGCCCAATGATGCTTCCATAGGCGATGTAGACGGAGATGGAGAATATGAAATCATCTTGAAATGGGACCCGAGCAACTCTCACGACAACGCCCACGACGGCTATACCGGCGAAGTTCTGATAGATTGTTACCGCCTGAACGGCGAACAACTGTGGCGCATCAATCTCGGAAAGAACATCCGTGCCGGTGCCCATTACACCCAGTTTATGGTTTACGATCTGGACAATGACGGTAAGGCCGAAATAGTAATGCGCACAGCCGACGGAAGCATAGACGGCAAAGGCAATGTCATAGGCGATACCACAGCCGACTACCGCGAACCGGGCGAAATGTACACTCCCCGGAAGAAGAAAGGAGATACCCGGCCCCCCGCACCGAGACTCCGCAATCAGGGACGTATCTTTAAAGGAAAAGAATACCTCACCGTATTCTCCGGCATGACGGGAGAAGCCCTGCAATCCATCGAATACATTCCCCAACGGGGCGAACTGAAAGGTTGGGGCGACAACCGTGCCAATCGCAGCGACCGCTTCCTTGCATGTATCGCCTACCTGGACGGCATACATCCCAGCGTAGTCATGTGCCGCGGTTATTATGCCCGCACCGTCCTTGCCGCTTTCAACTGGGACGGGAAGAACCTTAAAAATCACTGGACTTTCGATACCGACCAACCGGGCAATGAACACTTTGCCGGTCAAGGCAACCATAACCTGCGCGTGGCGGATATAGACGGCGACGGTTGCGATGAAATAGTGTACGGTTCCATGACCGTAGACCACAACGGAAAAGGATTATACTCCACAGGCATGGGACACGGTGACGCACTGCATCTTACACAATTCGACCCCGACAATCCGCAACTGCAACTATGGGCTTGTCACGAAAACAAGAAAGACGGTTCTACATTCAGAGACGCAGCCACCGGAAAGGTCATCTTCCAATTGCCACACAGCACGGATGTAGGCCGCTGCATAGCAGCGGACATCGACCCCACCCAGCACGGAGTGGAAATGTGGTCGGCACGCTCCGAAGGCATACGCAATATAAAGGGAGAGGTTGTGGCACCCAAAGTGAAGAAGCTCCCGATAAACATGGCTGTATGGTGGGACGGAGATTTGCTACGGGAGATGCTCGACAGGAATGTCATCAGTAAATACAACTGGAGAGTGGAAACCTGTACGCCACTTGTCACTTTCGAAGGTGCAACCAGCAATAACGGAACCAAATCCAATCCATGCCTGCAAGGTGACATCATCGGCGACTGGCGCGAAGAAGTATTGCTACGTACCACCGACAACACAGCATTACGTCTATACGTAAGCACCATTCCCACGGAATACCGTTTCCACACATTCCTCGAAGACCCTGTGTACCGTATCAGCATAGCCACCCAGAATGTAGGCTACAACCAGCCTACCCAACCCGGATTCTACTTCGGAGCGGATTTGAAAGGTACATTCAGAGGATACCGATTTAAGGAATAAAGTTCTAAACAACAAGCGATTGCAGTTTTCTCCTGAAGGAAACGAGCATTTCTCCGGACAGGAACAACTGTTTCCCCTAAGGGAAACGCACGTTTCTCCTCAAGGAAACCAAAGTTTCCCTTAAAGGAAAATGAAGTTTCCCTTAAGGGAAACGGCCGTTCCCTCTGAAGAGACCCGACTGCATCCATAGCATTAAAAAACAACTGTCATTATGAAAATATTAAAAACCCTGTTCCTTCTGCTCTGCCTGCCGATAATGCTGAACGCCAAAGAGTATTACGTAGCGACCAATGGCAACGATGCCAATTCTGGCAGCATCGATTCTCCCTTCGCAACGCTGGCACGTGCACAATCGGAAGCAGCGCCCGGCGACATCGTATATATACGCGGCGGAAAATACACCAAATCATGGGAGAGAAAGAAAACATCTACGCCTGCGTATTCCTGATGGACAAAAGCGGAACGGACAATGAGCATCGCATCTGCTATTTCGGCTACCCGGGCGAACGTCCGGTGTTCGACCTCTCTCACGTAAAGCCCGCCGGAAAACGTATCAGCGTATTCTATGTCAGCGGCTCCTACCTGCATTTCAAGAATATCGAAGTGGTGGGTACGCAAGTT
>ENA-ORSQ01001683-ORSQ01001683.1-human-gut-metagenome-genome-assembly--contig:-NODE-1683-length-11042-cov-4.503504_pt1 | contig 11042 bp, 10 predicted proteins | sample MGYA00241900_ERZ509164 | MGnify/ENA primary metagenome ERZ509164 (study PRJEB26280, sample SAMEA2338807) | human gut metagenome | biome: human gut; feature: human-associated habitat; material: faeces...
ATTTGGCAAATGGCAGCCGGTTGCAGCCTCCATCTCCGGATTCTCCGCAAAAGAGTCCATCGTAAGTACAATGGGTGTTCTTGCAAACGTAGCTGGTGATGATGCAGAGGATACCATGATCGTTGGTGCAGCGATCAAAGCATGGTTCCCGACAGCAGTAGCAGCATTTTCTTTCCTGCTGTTCAACCTGCTTGACTCTCCGTGCCTTGCAGCTATTTCTACAATGGCACATGAGATGCAGTCCAGAAAATGGTTCTGGTTTGCAATTCTCTTCCAGAACATTTTTGCTTATGTTGTAACACTTTGTGTATACCAGATCGGTCTTGTTGTCACAGGTGCCGGTTCCTTCGGAATTGGAACGATCGTAGCGCTGATCCTTGCAGCGATCCTGCTCTTCCTTTTGTTCAGACCAGATCCGTACAAGAACCAGAACGATGTTACAAAGAGATCTGTACAGGCAGCAGAGTAATTGAAAACCGGTCATACAGTAACGATCCGGTACATATGATAGCTTTGAAATGATGCTGTAAGAACAGCTGAAATGATAAGAAATGCAGGAGACCGGGGATGTAAATACCTGGTCTTCTGTGCTATAATAAGCCTGAAGAAATATGGAAGTTTTTTACAAAAGTATTTATCAGAGGCTGGCAGCAGTTCACAGGCTGTACAGCGAAAGAAAGGGTGACAGATATGAGTATGATAGCGGATATTATTGTACTGGCACTGGTGATCGCATATGGCGTATTTGTGGTCAGTTATCTCTATTCAAGAAAGAAACAGGGGCTCAGCTGTGTCGGCTGTGCCGGTAACACACGTACAGGTGGCTGTGGCGGCAGCTGCTCCGGTCATTGTTCCGGCTGCTCCGGCTGCAGTGGAATGCATAAGTAACCAGGAGGGAAAGAAATCATGGCAAATGCAATTGTTGTCATCGTTGTTATCATCATTATGCTGTTTGCCGGAAAAGGCGCATATAAACATCTGAAGGGCGAAGGCGCCTGCTGCGGAGGCGGCAGCAAGCCGGAGATCCCGAAGAAGAGGCTGGATGGAACCAAGCTGGGTGAGAAAACCATGAAGATCACAGGCATGCACTGTGAGAACTGTGTGGCCAGTGTCACAAGAGCGATCAACCGCATTGACGGTGCGGCAGCAAAAGTAAGCCTGAAAAAAGGTGAGGCAGTGGTTTCCTACGACAGAGAGATCTCCAACGAAGAGCTTAAGAAGGTAGTGGAAGACAGAGGATATCACGTAGTTTCTATCCAGTAAAGCTTTATCATAAGAATAACTTTGCCGCGGCTTCTGAGCCGGCAGATCAGAGAAGAGACTTCTCGGCGAAATGCTTAAAAATATTTTGCCTTGGGGTCTTTTTTTGTATAAAAAGTCAGAGTTGCAATTGACTCACTAATGTACACCATTGTATAATAAAAATAGAAAAATTCAGACGGAACGAAATATTTTCTTTCTATCCGGATGAGGCATTAAAACAAAATACAGCAGGAAACAGACTTTGACGGCAAGGAATATCCGAGCAGGAATCGTTGTTCATCCGGCACAGCTTAACCGAATCAGCTGCGAAGCAGTTATTCGGTTATGAACAAGCAGCAAATGCGGATCGCGAATATCCGCTTGACTTTGTTTTGTGAGCGGAATACGGGACTCTTTCACCTTGTGCGTGAAAGAGCTTTTTTTATGAAAAATACCTGCGGGAGCGGACAGAATGAATTAGGGAGGATTTTATGCTGAAGGTAGCAGTATACGGAAAGGGCGGTATCGGAAAGTCTACAGTGACGTCCAACCTGGCGGCGGCTTTTGCAGCCATGGGGAAGAGAGTGATCCAGATCGGTTGTGATCCCAAGGCGGATTCCACCATCAATCTTCTTGGAGGAGAACCTCTGCGGCCGGTAATGAATTATATGCGGGAAGAGGATGAGGAGCCGGAAAAGCTGGAGGATATTTCAAAGGAGGGTTTTGGTGGAGTCCTCTGCATTGAGACAGGCGGCCCCACGCCGGGACTTGGCTGTGCAGGCAGAGGTATCATCGCAACCTTTCAGCTTCTGGAGGATCTGAAGCTTTTTGAGACCTGGAAGCCGGATGTAGTGCTTTACGATGTTCTTGGAGATGTAGTATGTGGCGGTTTTGCGGCACCGATCCGGGAGGGCTATGCGGAAAAAGTACTCATTGTCACATCCGGAGAGAAAATGGCACTCTATGCAGCTAATAATATTTCCAGTGCTGTGCGGAATTTTGAGGATCGAAGCTATGCGAGGATCTTCGGGATCGTGCTGAATCACAGGAATGTGGAGAATGAAACGGAAAAAGTAAATGCTTTTGCAGAAAAAAATAATATCCCGATCGTGGGTGAGATCCCGAGAAGTGACGAGATCATCCGATGGGAGGATCAGGGCAAAACGGTGATCGAGGGAGATGAGAATTCTGAGATCAGTGAGAAATTTTTTGCACTGGCCAGGAAGCTATTGGAAAGTGAAGAAGCGGAGAAGGAGGATATATGAAAAAGGAAGCATATTTTGCAACTGCAGAAGAACTGGCCCGGGGCGGGCTGGAAGCGATCCCTCCGCAGATGATCTCCGGGAAGCATCTGATCTACAGCTCTCCTGCAACTCTGGCATTTAACTCTCCGGGAGCGGAGGGCTTTGGCGTAAAGCGGGCCGGGCTTGCAGTGCCGGATTCCATTATGCTGATCGTGGCACCGGGATGCTGCGGAAGAAATACTTCTCTTATCAGCTTCATGCCGGAGTACAATGATCGATTTTTTTATCTGATGATGGACGAGACGGATATTGTTACAGGCCGTCACCTGAAAAAGATCCCGAAAGCGGTAAAAGAGATCTGCGACTGCTGTGAGAAGAAGCCGTCTGTGGTGATGATCTGTATCACCTGTGTGGATGCACTTCTGGGAACGGATATGGAACGTGTCTGCCGGAAGGCAGAGGAAAAGGTGGATATTCCGGTGCGCCCCTGTTACATGTACGCACTGACACGTGAGGGCAGAAAGCCGCCTATGGTCCATGTGCGCCAGTCCTTATACTCCCTCCTTGAGCCACAGAAGAAAAAGGGAAATGTGGTCAATCTTCTGGGATTTTTTTCGCCGCTGGTTGATGACTGCGAGATGTATGAGCTGCTGCAGCAGGCAGGCGTAAAGACCATCCATGAAATCTCAAGATGTAAGGATTATGAAGAATATCAAACCATGTCACAGGCCAATTTTAATCTGGTGCTTCATCCGGAAGCAAGGTTTGCAGCGGAGGATTTTCATGACCGGCTGAAGATTCCTTTTATTGAGCTTCGGAGGCTCTACCAGACAGATAAGATCGAAAATCAGTATCGTGCCTTGGGACAGGTTCTTGGGGTCTCTTTTGATCAGAAAGTATATAAAAAAGCAGCAGAAGAGGCTGTGGAGCGATTCCGGGAGGTCTGTCCGGATGCGTCTTTTGCTGTAGGGGAGTGCATGAACGGAGATCCCTTTGAGCTGGCCCTTGCCCTGGTGCGGTATGGTTTCCGGGTGCCGGAGATCTACGGAACCATCACAGCCGAGAATTTTGTATACATACGGCATCTTGCGGAATTGAGTCCGGATACAAAGGTTTTTTCCAATATGGAACCCACCATGCTGTATTACGATCCGTCCGGGAGCGGAGTGAACATTACTATAGGAAAGGATGCAGGATATTATCATCGGGATCAGCCAAATGCCGTGTGGAATCAGGACCGGCAGCCCTATGGCTATGCGGGGGTACGCAGGCTGTTTGAAACACTGACAGAGAAAGTTTTGCAGAAGGGAGAAAAGGTATGAGAGGACTTCGGAAATATCTGACACCCTTTGCACCGGATCAGTCCGGAGCCGTGTCAGTGCTGTATGAGCTTGGCGGGATCATCGTGATCTGTGATGCAGGAGGATGTGCGGGAAATGTCTGCGGCTTTGATGAACCAAGATGGTTTGAACAGAAAAGTGCGGTATTCAGCGCAGGACTTCGGGATATGGATGCCATCCTGGGACGGGATGACCGCCTGGTTGCCAAGCTTGTGGATGCAGCAGAAAAGGTGGAGGCAGGCTTTGCAGCTATTATCGGAACACCGGTACCTGCTGTGATCGGAACGGATCATCAGGCACTGCGGCGGATGTGCGAGAAGAAAACAGATCTTCCGGTGCTTACGGTAAATACCAACGGAATGGAGCTTTATGATGCGGGAGAGCGGAAGGCTTATCTGGAGCTTTTTAAAGCCTTTGCCCGGGAAAAGCTGCCTGTGGAGGCTGGTAGGACAGGAGTTCTCGGAATGACACCTCAGGATGTCAGTGACCTGAAAGCAGCAGACAAGATCCGTGAAAAATTTCGTGCCAGAGGACAGAGAGCAGTCTGCTACGGAATGGGAGACGGGTTTGATGAGGTAAAAAAAGCCTCCTCTGCGGAAAAAAATATCGTGGTTTCTCCTGCGGCACTGGAATGTGCCAGATATCTGGAGAAAACCTTCGGAACACCTTATGAGGTAGGATATCCTCTGGCGGAAGAGCTGGTTCCTGATATGGATTATACAGGAAAAAAGATTCTCATCGTGCAGCAGCAGGTGATGGCCGGTTCCATAAGAGAGGAGCTACGGAAACGTGGTGCGGACGGAGAGATCACCGTGGCAAGCTGGTTTTCTATGGAAAAAGATCTTCTGGAGGAGGGCGATGTGTCATTAAGGGATGAGGAAGATTACATGGAACTGGCGGAGAAGGGTGGATATGACGTGATCTTTGCAGATCCATGTATGAAGCGGATGACAAAGGCTTTTTCAGGAGTGTTTGTGGATACAGTGCATTTTGCAGTATCCGGAAAATGCAGGTAGACCATAAGGGCAGGACATAAAGTTACATGCATGCTGCAGCCGGATCAGTGGAAACAGCTGCAGGGAATGGAGAAACATATGGAGCGGGAAATTACGAAAATGATCCGTGTTTACGGGATCGTACAGGGAGTGGGATTTCGCCCTACGGTGAGTCGTCATGCTATGGCAAGAGGAATCCGTGGCAGTGTGTCCAATAAAGGACCCTATGTGGAGATTTTTGCTCAGGGTAAGCAGCAGGATGTGGATGCCTTTATCGCTGATATCGGGAATAAGCCACCGAAGCGTGCAGCTATCCTGAAGCTTCTTGAAGAACCGGTGGAGGAGCCGGAGAAATTTACACAGTTTGATATCATCGAAAGTGAGAAGACAAAGGGGGAGATCTTTGTCTCCCCGGATATCGCGATCTGCGATGAATGTAAGGCGGAGATGTTTGATCCGGAAAACAGGCGGTATCTGCATCCCTTTATCAACTGTACCTGCTGCGGTCCGAGACTGACGATCCTGGATTCGCTTCCTTATGACCGTGAACGGACCAGTATGAAGGAATTTCCCATGTGTCCCTCCTGTGCGGATGAGTACCATAATCCGGATACCAGACGCTATGATGCCCAGCCGGTGTGCTGCAATGACTGCGGCCCTGAGGTATACCTGGCGGGAAGAGAGGAACGGGGACGGGAGGCTATCACTTATACAAGGAAGATCATTGCTTCCGGCGGGATCGTGGCCATCAAAGGGATCGGTGGTTTTCACCTTTGCTGTGATGCTACCAGTGAGGAGGCTGTACAGCGGCTGCGGCAGCGGAAACGGCGTCCGGTGAAGCCTTTTGCAGTGATGGCACAGGATATGGAAGCTGTGAAGAAGATCTGTAAGGTCAGCGAGGAACAGGAGAAGATCCTTACCGGTCATCAGAAGCCGATCCTGCTGTTGGATAAGCTGCCGGGAGAAACGGGGCTTTGTGAGAGCATTGCACCCGGGAATCCCAAGGTGGGTGTCATGCTTCCCTATGCACCGGTTCAGCTGCTTCTTTTTCATTACGATGATGGGATCCGGATGCCCGGGCTTCTGGTAATGACCAGCGGAAATACTTCCGGGGCGCCGATCTGCAGAGATGATGAGGAGGCGGCAGAGGAGCTTTCCCATCTCTGTGACTGCATTCTTTCCCACAACAGGAAGATACGTATCCGGGCCGACGATTCGGTGATGGATTTCTATAAGGGTGAACCCTATATGATCCGCCGTTCCCGCGGGTATGCGCCTCTTCCGTTTATGGTCTCCACACCCTGGAAGGGCCAGGTGATCGCAGCAGGTGGAGAACTTAAGAACACCTTCTGCATTGGTGTGGATAACCGTTTTTATCCTTCCCCTTATGTGGGAGATCTGGAGGATCTTCGAACGGTAAAAGCACTGAAGGAAACGATCGGGCGGCTGGAAACACTTCTGGAGGTGCAGCCGGAGGTAGTGGTCTGTGATCTTCACCCTAAATATAATTCCACAGTGGTGGCAGAGGAGCTAGGGCTTCCGGTTCTGAGGGTGCAGCATCATTATGCACACATTTTATCCTGCATGGCAGAAAATGACTGCGAAGAAAAGGTGATAGGGGTTTCCTTTGACGGAACAGGCTATGGAACCGATGGGACCATCTGGGGCGGAGAGCTCCTGGTTGCAGACTGTCAGGGATTTACAAGGCTTGGAAGTATAGAACCCTTTGTCCAGGTTGGCGGAGATATTTCCGCAAAAGAAGGCTGGCGGATCGCCGTTTCCCTGATCTGGAAGAATATGGGAAATCTGGAAAAAACCCTGGACACTGTCCGTAAACTGGGACTTTGCACAGATCAGGAAGCAAAGGTACTGGTGACTATGGCACAGCGGAAGATCAATGCCGTGACTTCCACCAGTGCAGGAAGACTTTTTGACGGAGTCAGTGCGATCCTGGGGATCCGGAGAGCGTCCACCTTTGAGGGAGAAGCGTCCACAGCACTGGAATTTGCGGCGGAGGCCTGGAGAAAGCAGCGGGAGATGCAGAAGAAAAATCCGGAAGAAAATCTGAAGATACGGATGTCGGAAAAGGAAGACATTCCGGAAAGCACAGGCATCTCAGAAGCGTCTGAAGATGAACGAAAATTTATTTTAAATACAGGTGAGATCGTTGCATATCTGGTCCGGGCAAGGCTTGCAGGAGAGGATCCCGGGAAGCTGGCTTATGGATTTCACCGGGCACTGGCAGATGAGATCCTTGCAGCCTGTGAGGAAGCAGAGCGGCAGACCGGAATCCGGAAAGTGGCATTAAGTGGCGGTGTCTTTCAGAACCGGCTGCTTCTGGAGCTGGTAGATGACGGCCTTACGGAAATGGGGTTTAAAGTTCTGAAGCATAGCCTGATCCCGCCGAATGACGGAGGGATCGCACTGGGACAGGCGGTGTATGGGATGGCTTATGTGCAGCGGCACAGATAAATATAGATGAGATCATGCAGATACGGATTATAAATGTTTTATGATAATGCATGGAGCATACAGCAGAAATGCAGGATGGGAGGCACAGATATGTGTGTAGGATTATCAGCAAAAGTAGTAAAGATCAGTGACGGAACAGCAGTGGTGGATGCAGGCGGCGCAAAGAGAGAGGTTTCCGCCCAGCTCCTGGGAGACCTGGAGCCGGGGGATTATGTGATGGTGCATGCAGGTGTTGCCATTGCAAAGATCACCGATGATGACGAGGAAGAGACAGACCAGCTGATGGAGGAACTGCTGTGATGGAAGAGAGGAAAAAAACAGCAAGAGAGATTATAGAAGGATATCAGGGACCGCCGGTGCGGATCATGGAGGTCTGCGGAACACATACCCACGAGATCTTCCGTCTGGGAATCCGCAAGCTTCTGCCGCCGCAGGTGGAGCTGATCTCAGGACCGGGATGTCCGGTCTGTGTAACACCGGTAGGGTTTATTGACGAGGCCGTTTATCTTGCTCTGGAAAAACAGGTGACGATCTGCACATTCGGTGATCTTGTCCGCGTACCGGGAACAAAGAAAAGCCTTGCAGATGCCAGGGCAGAAGGGGCCAGGATACGGATCGTCTATTCACCGGCAGATGCAGAAAAATATGCGAAAGAGCATCCAAAAGAGCAGGTGGTATTTCTTTCCGTTGGCTTTGAGACCACCACGCCTGCCGGCTGTCTTTCCGTGAAAAAGGCCGGAGAGGACGGACTTTCCAATTATTCGCTCCTTGTGGCAAACAAGACCATGCCCCAGGCTTATCAGGCATTAAAGGGCAGTGCGGATGTGTTCCTTTATCCCGGACATGTCAATGCGATCACAGGAACTGCGCTCTGCGAGCATCTGGCAGAGGAAGGCATCAGTGGTGTGGTGGCAGGCTTTACAGCGAAGGAGCTGCTTACGGCACTGGCTGTTGCACTGGTACGTTTTCAGGAAGGAAAACCGTTCTTTGTGAATTGCTATCCCCGTGTGGTAAAAAGTGAGGGAAGCCCGGAGGCACAGAAGCTGATCGATGAACTGATGGAGCCCTGCGATTCTGAATGGCGCGGTCTGGGTGTGATCCCGGGGTCCGGGCTGGTGCTCCGGAAGGAGTGGGAAGCCTTTGATGCCAGAAAAAAATATGCAGTGCCGCCGATCCAGGGCAGGCCAAATCCGGCCTGTCGCTGTGGGGATGTGCTTCAGGGAAAATGCAGGCCATCAGATTGTAAGGTATTCGGAAAGGTCTGTACCCCGCAACATCCGGTAGGTGCCTGTATGGTATCCAATGAAGGAGCATGTTCCGCATATTTTATGTACGGAAACTGATGTCCGCTTTAATGGACTGCGAAATATGATACATTACATATAGTACAAACGAAGGATCGTATCCGGAAGATCTGACAGGATGAAATCGATATGAAATTCCTTTGACCCAGCATAGAAAGAAGATAATATTATGGAAAATAAAACAGTGACCATGGCACACGGTGCCGGAGGCCGTCAGACCTCAGAACTGATCGATGAAGTATTCAAAGCGCATTTTGCAAACCCGGATCTCACAGCCGATGATGCGGCCGTGCTGGTTCCGCCTGCAGGAAAAATGGCAGTATCCACCGATGGATTTATTGTTTCTCCGGCATTTTTTCCGGGGGGAAATATCGGCAAGCTTTCCATCTGCGGAACCGTTAATGACCTTGCCTGTATGGGAGCAAAACCGATGTATCTTACCTGCGCTTTTGTCATTGAGGAGGGTTTTCCCATGGAGAAGCTGGAGGAGATCGCCGCAGCCATGGAAAAAACAGCAAAAGAAGCCGGAGTGCATATCGTATCAGGAGATACAAAAGTTGCAGGAAAAGGACAGGTTGATGGAGTCTTTATCACAACGACTGGAATGGGCCAGATCGAAGAAGGTGTGACAGTCGGTGGAGAACTGGCAAAACCGGGAGACGCGATCATTGTAACAGGTGATATCGGACGACATGGATGTACAATCTTGTTAGAGAGAGAAGATTTTGGAATTGACGCAGATGTGACGAGCGATTGTGCACCTTTATGGAATACAGTCAAAGCAGTGATGGATACAACACATGATTTGCATGTTATCCGCGATGCGACAAGAGGTGGTGTAGGAACTGTCTTATATGAGATTGCAGGCCAGAGCAATGTAGGAATCCGTTTAAATGCAGAAGCGGTTCCAGTACAGCCAGAAGTAAAAGGAGTTTGCGGCATGCTTGGATTAGAACCATTATATCTGGCATGTGAAGGAAGACTTGTTATTATGGCATCAAAGAAAGAGGCAGAAGCAATCGTGGAAACATTGAAAAAATGTCCATATTCAGCAAATGCAGCAATCATTGGTGAAGTTATGGAAGAAGAAGCTGGAAGAGTTATCATGGAGACAGAGATCGGTACACAGGCATTACTTCCACAGCCGGGAGGAGAGCTTTTACCTAGAATCTGTTAAATAGGAGGAAGATGTAAGTGATCAGGATAGCAGTATATGGAAAAGGTGGAATTGGAAAATCAACGACCGTTTCCAATGTGGCAGCAGCATTGTCAGAAATGGGACTTAAGGTCATGCAGATCGGCTGTGATCCAAAAGCGGATTCTACGATATTACTCTGTCATGGAGAAGCTGTTCCGGCAGTGCTTGATCTATATAATAGGAAAAAACAGGCATTGAAACTTGATGATATGATACGCATTGGTTATAACGGCGTGATCTGTGTGGAAGCTGGAGGACCGACACCGGGACTTGGATGTGCAGGACGCGGGATTATCACCGCCCTTGAGAAGCTGGAAGAAACCGGTGCTTATGAGACCTACCAGCCGGATATCGTGTTATATGATGTACTTGGTGATGTAGTCTGCGGTGGCTTTTCCATGCCAATGCGAAAAGGCTATGCGGATCAGGTATTCATCATCACATCCGGTGAAAATATGGCGATCCATGCCGGGGCCAATATTGCAATGGCAGTAGAGAATTTCAGGAACCGGGGATATGCTTCCCTTGGCGGTATTATTTTAAATAAAAGAGAGGTTCCGAGAGAGGAAGAAAAGGTGCGGGAGCTTGCAGGGGATTTTCACACGCAGATCATTGGACAGCTTGACCGGAGCGAACTTGTGATGGAAGCAGAAGAAGCCGGTAAGGTTCTGCTGGAATACGCACCGGATTCTCAGATGGCAGAGGAATACCGGAAGCTGGCAGATCAGATCCTTGCAGTGTGCGGAGAGGAGAGACCATGTTAAAACGGGTAGGACATCCGGTGGATGAAAAAGGCGCGGCAGTAGCCATCAAGGATGCCACATTTCCGGTTCCATTTGCACCGGGGCTTGAATTTAACTCGCCGGTTCACGGCAACTGGAACATCGTACATACCGGAATGCTGATGCCGGAGGCAAGACAGATCTATGTCTGTGCAGATAACTGCATGCGAGGTGTGGTGCTGACAGCGGCGGAAATGAATGCGGCTGACCGGTTTTCCTTTGTGATCGTAAAAGAAGAGAATCTGTTAAATGGAAATCTGGAGGACATCACCATCGAAGGCGTGACGGATGTGCTGAATAAGTTGGAAGAAAAACCGAAAGCAGTTCTTTTATTTACCGTCTGTCTGCATCATTTTCTGGGATGCGATCTGGAACGGGTGTATCAGGAACTGGAAGAGAGGTTCCCAAAGATTACATTTATCCGCTGTTATATGGATCCGATCATGCAGAAGCATGGACCGACAC
>ENA-ORSQ01001703-ORSQ01001703.1-human-gut-metagenome-genome-assembly--contig:-NODE-1703-length-10966-cov-6.998167_pt1 | contig 10966 bp, 8 predicted proteins | sample MGYA00241900_ERZ509164 | MGnify/ENA primary metagenome ERZ509164 (study PRJEB26280, sample SAMEA2338807) | human gut metagenome | biome: human gut; feature: human-associated habitat; material: faeces...
AGGAGCCTGTCGCGGCTTTGCGAGCGGTGCTCTGGGTGGGTACGGGGCCGTACTTCCCGTTTGCCCTGCTCTCCTTTGCGCCCTACGGCGGCATCGGGATCAAAACCGCCCTTGGCATGGGCGGCGTATCGGTGGAGCCGCTGGTTCTGCCGCAGAAGTTACGATAAATGTGTGTAGCCCTTTCTTCTGGCACAAAATTGTGTTGCACTTAGATCATACCCGCAAGGGGATAACAAAAAACAGCCATCACTTCAGTTGGAAAGTGATGGCTGTTTTTGTTATGACTTTTTGAGCCTTAAAATGCTTTGTTGCTGCCCAGTAGTTCTATGCCCACCGGGGCAGTGGCTTTACACTCTTTCAGTTTGAAGAGGTAGAACGCAACGTCCCCCAACGTCTGCTCAATGGCGCTTGTGCTGAGCGGCAGAAGCCCTGTGTCCTTTTGAAATTTAACCGCGCTGTCCGTGGCGTGGTTGATCTGGTTGCGGTACTGCTGCACGCTCTGGTAGTATACGATTCCCTGCGCCACAGTGTCTTTCCGGGTCAGATCCAACAGCAGTTCCCCCTGCTCCACTGCGGCTGTCAGATACTCCTGTGCTTCGGTCAGAGTCGCCACACGGAACAGAGCGTTTCCGTTCGCCTCAGTCTTGTCCTTGGTCAGGCAGAGGTTTACGGTAAAGGGCCGTGCCTCATGGAACAAAGCAGCGCGGCAGAAGTGGTAGTGGAACATTGGGAACACCCAGCTCTTGCCTTTGTTCTGGGGCTGTAGTGCCATGTAATCCAGTGCTTTGCCGGTTGGCTGCAGAAACAGGTGACCACACAAATAGGTGGGCATTTCCTCGCTCAGGAGGGTCAGTCCCTGCTGGTACATCCGGTGGTGGGCACACCACTGCACGAGTGCCGGCAGGCTGTCTGAACGGCTGCCCATGAGGTTTTGGAACTCTGCCTCAAAGCGGTCGTTCATCAGCTCATAGAGCAGGCTGCTCAGCGTTTCCCTCGAGGCAGGGCGCTGTTTGATCTGACGGGCAATGGCCTTGAGGTCGGCCTTGAGCATCTGCACGCGGCAGAGGGCCAGATCATCCGCGAAATGGTCGATCCGGTCAAGCAGGTTCAGGATGTCAGGGTCCGTCTCACCGGTCTGTTTCATATATGCTTTCAGTTTCTCGGTCGTACCGGTGGAGAAGAACGCATCCACTGCCGTGATCAGGTCCATCAGGTTGTACAGGCCCGTGCTGTCCCGCACAACGGAACTGTTGCCCTTGAGCTCCGAGTAAAGCACTTTTTGGGTCTGAACCATGCGGATGTCCTTGAGGTAGCGGGCTACAATGAGCAGCAGCGTCGCCGTATCGCGCATTCCGCCGGACAGGTCGATGTAGAGGTTGTCATTCTCGGCCACCTGTTCCAGCACGGCAGAGATCGCACGGGTCTGGTCGGCTTCCTCCATGCTGTCGGGCACAGAGACCGCCACCAGTTGTTCCGGCTGCACGCCAAGCTGTTTCAGGAACTCATCCCTGAAATACTCCAGCGTGGGCACCTTATTGCCGGAGCCATCTGCCGCCGGGACGGTCGGCTTTGTCCGGACCGTGTCGCTGCACAGGGCCACGATCTTGTCCGGCCGGGATGCAGGGTCCTTCCACAGGGCGCTGACCGCAGCCTCGTTGGTCTGTGTACGCAGGAAGCGGTTTTTGCTGCCCTCCGGGGCAGGCTGTGCAAAATAGGCGCTCATATACAGGAGCGCAATGTTCTTCCCCATGTGTTCAGTTCTCCTTCACAGGCTTTGTATCCTTGAGGTTCAACAGCCCCCGGAACTTTTTGGCGAACTTCTGGTTATGGTAGGAAACCGTTCCCTTGTCCTTGCCCAGATACTCTGCCACGGTTTTGTCCTGCTCCGGGCGGCGTGTTGGCAGCAGCAGGGGATTCACTGCTGCGCTTTCAAGCTCCTTCGGATTTTCCGGGCCTTCGCCGCTGTAAAGCGGTTCCCGCACACAGAAACGTACATAGTCCCGCAGAAGCAGCAGGTCCCAAAGGACGTCGTCTCTCTCCAGGGGGCGCAGGTCGTCGCTGCGGCCAAGGCGTTCCGGCATGTCGGGGGCCTCATTTTTCCGCAGATAGCCCAGAATGCGCGGGGACCAGAACAGCACCATATTGGCACGGGTCTTTTCTTTTTCTTCCATGCTCATGAGCAGCACAGCCTTGTGCAGGATAGGGAAGATGTCCTCTTTCAGTTCTACCTGCGTTTCAGGAGACGCCCCCTTGTCCACGATCTCGATCCCGGTGCCGTCGTCCCGCTCGGTGTTGATGGACACCAGCGTATCTTTGTTCAGCAGAGCCTCGTGCAGGCTCCGCTGGCCGATCCTGGCAGCCTGTGCGACCGTCTTTTCCAGATGCGGGTCGCCGGTCACCATGGCACTGGTGTAACCCATCCGGTCCATGTAGTCCAACGCCTGACGGACCTTACGGGCGGTCTCCTTGCTAACGTCCATAATGCCCAGGCTCTGCGCCTCTTTCCGGGCATCTTCGGCCTTCAGGTGCCGCATGGCCATCTGCATGTAAGCACAGAAGCTGTCCTTCTCCCGTGTCGGGTCCGGCTGGTATGCCGCCGCAGCCTGGAAAAACGCCATCGAGAGGATGGTGGCATCTTCTGTCGGGAACAGCTCAAAGCACTCGGCCCAGACCCTCTTGTAGGTTTCTTCCAGCTTCGGGTCTACCGCAGCGGCCTCAGCCGGGTCGTCCCCGGCAGACTCTTCCCGGCCATTCAGCTTTTTCAGCATCGGCTGAAAGAGAGCCTTGCGGGTGGCCACATCCACATCCCAGAGCGGCGATGCATCGATCGCAGCCCGGAGGTTTGCACGTTCCTCGTACATCAAATTCCCCCTCCCTTACTGCTCGGCCTTGTTCTGGCTCATCCACACCAGCTGGTTGTAGACCATCTCGGCGGTATCCTTGTTGCCGTGGATGCCGCCCACGAGGCCCTGCAGGTGATAAAGCGGCGTAACATCGTGGAGAACAGACTGATTCACGCTCTGGCCGTTGACGCGCTTCATCTCTCCGTAGCAGATGCCGCCCACCTCCAGCTCCTCGTGGGTAGCCTCGGCACAGGTGAGGGCAGCCAGCTGCACCAGAGGGATGGTCTTGGTACCGTAGGTGATGTCCATGTAGGCGATGCCTTTTTCCGGCAGCACGTCGCACAGGTCGCGGCACAGACGGATCAGGGTGCTGCAGTCCTGCTCGTCCGGCATGGGCAGCTCCCGGATGTGGTCCTCGGTGAAGCCCATGGCCTGCAGTTCCTCTTTGAGGTAGCCGAAGTTGCGTTGGGTATCGCCGTTCACACTGCGGATGGCGATGATGTGGAAATCGTCGCCTTCCTGCAGCGTGTTGTGCAGGACCTGCAGGATCGGGAAGCGGGTCTCGATGTCGCCGGAATTGGCGCTGGAACGGTAGGTGTTCTTGGCGAGGTCGAGACGGCCCTGCAGAGGAATGGTGGTCACGTAGATACGCTTCATAGCGTTTCTCCTTTCGTTTGTGCACGATATACGGTTGGCAGCATGGTTGTGTTGCGCCCAGTATAGCGCACCGGTAAGCGTTCCTGCAATGCACAGATTGTACGAAAAAAAGCGGAAAAGTTTTCGGCCGGTTTTTAGCCCATTTTTCCAACCCAGAGCCTCATAAGGTCTTGGTTATAGACCAGAAACTCCGAGTTGTTCCGGAGCCCGGTGAGGTCGTCCTGCGAAAGCACGGGCTTGGTGACCACTTCGCGGTTCTGACCAAAGCTGAAGCCGCTGCCGCCGTGGTGCCCCATCATGCCGCCTCGGTCGTGGTGGGTGTTGAAGCCGATGGAGTTGGTCACCCGCTCACTCTCGTAGCTGGGCAGGACCTGCAGCAGGGTCTGGGCGTCGCCGCCTGCGGACGAGACGACCAGATATCGCATGGAGCGCAGCAGGCCCTCCGTGGTCAGCCCGCCTGTCCGGCTGGGCACTGCCCGGCTCAGGCTGCTGCAGAGCAGCACATAGTCGCCGCATGCATTCAGGGCATCCAGCAGCTCGGTGCTGGCCGAGAGTCCCTGCCCCAGGCAGAGCAGAATGGTGTGGGTGCCACCCCAGTCTGCCATCTGCATCATGCCCATGCCGAACTCGCCGGGATTGATCGTAATCCTGCCGCTGCCCTCCGGAAGCCGGTCCGGGAGCACGGTATCCTGCCACTGGACCGGGAGCCGCAGCAGCGGGCTGTCGGTCAGGTCCCGGGCGGTGCCGATGAGCACGAAGGGGCAGCTGCTCTGCCGCTGCAGGGCCTCCACCACCGGGAAGATGCGTCCCGGCGAGCCGCAGACCAACGCCTCCTGCGGCAGGACACGGGCCTGTGCCAGCAGGCGGGATGCGGTAGTGGTACCGCCATCCTGGATGTTTTTGCGGCGGGTGTTCTCTACATCGGCGTGGGTCGTGGGCAGTGCCAGAAGATGCATGCCCCGGTTGGAACGGAACAAAGCCATGTGTTTCTCCTTTCTTTGGTCAACCCCGGAAGCCGTCGTAAATGAAGGGATCTGGCGAGACTGCAGGCAGGCTCATCAGGGCCTGACCCGGTTTCATGAGCTGGGAAAAGTCGGCGTCTGTCACCACTTTCTGCTCGCAGTCGGTGGTCACGGGCCGGTTGCCCTCGCCCATGTAGCGGTAGATCACGCGAGCAGTGCCGTAGCGGTCTGCGAAGGCTGCACGGGACATTGGGTCCATAACACGCATGGTGATGAGGTTGGGGAACAAGGACATCAGGGTCTTGGCCTCTGCCTCGGAGTAGTGGCGAGTCAGCAGCTGGACGCTTTGTACTGCCGCAATAATACGTGCACCACTGCGCCCATTGTCGCCGGAAGGGTCACGTGCGAAGCTCAGAGCGTCGGTCAGGGCTTCGAGCCTGGGCAGCAGACTGAACTCGTCCAGCAGAAACCACACCTTGTGGTTCAGGGTGGGGCTCATGCTATGCTGCATCATCAGATCCAGCAGCAGCCTGAAAAGCGGCAGAGCCGTTCTTGCTTTGTCCGGCTCATAGAGGATAAACACCCGCTTGCCGCCCTGCCTGACTGCCTGCAGGGCCGAGAACCGGCCGTCGGCTGTGTTGAAGCTGCCAATGAACAGGCGGCTGAGCATGGTGCGTACCTCGCTGAGTACACCCAACCCCTGGGCTCCGCCGTCCCCGATAAGATCCCGGGCGGCAGAAAAGTAAGTGGGGTACCGCTCTACCAGTTCCTGCCAGCTGCCATCGGTTCCGGTGCCGGCCCCTTCCTGTGCAAAGACCGTTGTGCGGGTGAGAAACTCGCTCAGCTCTGCGTTGGAGACCGGGATGTTGTTGGTGCGGCCGAAATCCCGCATGAAGCGTGCCGTCTGGTAGAAGATTTCCTGCGCTGCCTCCGGGAAGAAGATCTGGGTAGTCTTTTTCTTCTGTTCGGCAAACAGAGCACTGGCGATTTCACGCAAGGTAAGTTCCGGCGTATCGGAGGCATCCAGCTCCCGGAAAAGGTTCCAGCAGTTGGCAGGGTTGGTGGCCGAGACCGAGATCACCGGGTCGCCCGGGCGGCGGCAGCGCAGCACATCCGGCTTTGCCGCAAAAATCACCACGGTGTCCCCCACACGGTCTGCATGGGCCAGCACCGGCTGGCGGATCTGCTCTATCAGGGTGGATTTGCCGCTGCCGACGCTGCCCACCAGCATGGTGGGGTACTGCCAGCAGCTGCGGTCGTCCAGCGTCAGTCCGCCGGGCAGGCGCACCACCGGTTCCACGCACGCTGTGGTGGGCGGGACCGTTCGCTGCAGCTGCTGTCCTTCCAAAAGGCGTTTCATAGGCTTCGTCCTTTCGTTTCAGGTGTTTCTGTCTTACACTCAGAGAAAGGCTCTGCCGCCGTACCCGGTTGGAAAACAGTGCAAAAAATCAAAAAAGCAGAAGGAACTTTTCTGCCGCATCTATGCAGTGCAGAAAAGTTCCTTCTGTTTGTTTGTCCCCTTGCGGGGTGTGAGTTGATTCGGTGGCGCGGCAGGCTGGAGTCTCACACAAACACGTTATCGTCCCCTCGCGGGGTGTGAGTTGATACCTGTAGATGTTGATACCTGTAGATGAAAGTGCTAAACTGACGTCCCCTTGCGGGGTGTGAGTTAAATCAGCAAAACTGTCCATTCCGGAGTCGTCTGGCAGCGCCGGAACTGTTCATCTCACCAATTCTATTATGGAGTATAGCACGCTTTTGACCAAAATAAAAGTACTTTTTCGCAAACTGCCTGTGTGGCCCAGTGCGAACGCCCTTTTCCCATGGGCCAAAGCGGCTGGCGAATCGCCCCCTTCGCACCCCAAAAAGGCACCCCGGTACAGAGCATTCTGTGCCGGGGTGTCCTGTCTTTTTGCCGGTCAGCTCTCAGCCTGCCCCACCGAGCGGAACTCCGTGGCCTGTACGCTGTCGGACGAGACCACATAGACGCAGCGGTTTTCGGCCTCGTTTGCACTACGCACGCTCGTCGGCTCGTTGCCCAGACCCAGGCAGGTGATCTGGTCAGCCGGAACGCCGGCCACCACCAGCACGTCACGTACTGCCCGAGCGCGAGCAAGAGACAGTGCCTGTGCGCCCTCCCGGCTGGCGTTATCCACACGTGCGGTGCTGCCAGCCACGATGTAGTGGGCAGAAGTGCCCTTGAGCTGCTCGGCCAAACCGTTCAGTGCTGTGCGAGCAGCTGCCTCATCGAGGAAAGTCGTGCTGTCGGGTTGAAACGCCACCTGCTCGGTGCTGACCTTGACGAAGGTCGGTGCACCTGCAGGGGCCAGCGGCGTGACCTTATGGCCGTTCTCAGTCAGAGCCTCACCGGACACGATATCGGCGTGGAAGGTGACGGCAGCACCCGTGCGGTCAAAGAAGGCCTGCCAAAAGCTCTGCAGCCACTGGACTTGCTGGGCAGAGAGAGTGCGCTGAGAACCAGCGACATCGCCCAGACCGTAGAACTCAACGGGCACGCCATTCAGCTGGGGCACCATGGCAGCTACGTCCAGCTGGTCCAGTAGCTGGGCAGGCTCGGTGTTCAGCAGATCCAGCTCCTGCATAGGCAGGCTGGCACCAGTGTTTACGCCAGAGTGCTGGATAATCAACACCTTGTTGCTTGCCGTACCAGACGACAGCATGCGGCTGGCGAGAGAAATGGCGGAGATCAGGTCGGTCTCAAGGGTGATGGCTGCAGCGCCCTGGACCGCCTCGACCAGCTGGTAGCGTGCCGTCTTGTCCGCTCGGGCTTGTTGGATGTCGTTGTTCATGACATGGTCAAAGCGCTGGGGACCGACCGCAAAGGGCTTGCCGTCGGCCACAACCAGACCTGCCGAGCCGCCCGGCGTGACGTTTACGCTGTTGAGGAACTCCTCGGCGTTGGTCAGGGCAGGCATGCCGTCGCCCTGAGTAAGGATGAGGGCAGTATCGGTGGCCACGGCATTGTCCGCCGCACCGTCCTTGGAGGGGATCACACTGCAGCCAGCCAGCAGGCCGACCACCAGAGAACCAGCTGCCACCATGGCAGCCATGCGGGTAAGCATCTTCAGCTTCATAGCGTTACCTTTCGTTCGGGAGGTTTGCGTCTTACACCTCAGAAAAGGCGCTGCCTACCTTCTCAGTTGGAAAACAGGCAGCTTTTTTCTGAAAAAATCTGTTTTGGGGTCAAGATGCCATTGCGGCAGGCACTTCCTCTGCGGCAGGCTCTGCCTCAAGGCGGAGCACCGGCTGTTCCGGTGCAGCCTCAGCCGAGGCAGGGGGCAGCAGCATGGCCTGCCAGTGCTGCTCGTCCAGCAGGTCGTCCAGACCCGCGCTGTGCAGCAGAGCGTCTGCGGCCTCTACGCTGCCCAGTTCTTCGGCCAGCTTCATGCGTGCGGACAAACGGGCCTGCTGGGCCGAAACGCTCAGGCTCTTGAGCTTTGCCTGTGCAAAGCGGTAGTCCTGGAGGTCCGGGTCAAAGTTTGCTGCTGCAAACTTCGCATGGCTGATGGCGCTGTCGGTGTCGGCAGCCAGGTCCTGCAGGTCCAGGCGCTGGGCCTTCAGGCTGTCCAATTGGCTGCGGTGGTCGCTGAAAAAGCCGATGGCGTAAGAGCCTACGCTGGTGGCGATGGGCAGCAGCATACGGATGTACTGGCCCACCATGTAGAGGGTGGGGTTCTCCGTTGCTCCCAGGGCCTCCACACTCATGAGCGTGGACACGATGCAGAAACCCGCGAAGATTGCAAAGGCTCCGACGGCCGTGCCCAGAAGTGCGCTGATGCGGCGCTTCGTCGCCCGCTGATCACGGGGCAGCATGTCATCCAGCTGGCCCTTGAGTTTGCCCGCCAGCATGGGGCAGGCATCGAGCAGCAGGGCGATGGAGGCAGCCACCAGCATGGCCATTTCGGGCCGCTCGTCGAACAGGCTTTCGGTGTAGAGGTGGACGGTCATGAGGTCCGTGGCCACAAAGAAGGCGGTCACGGGGATCGCGATGTGGTCCAGCAGGCTGCCCTTGGTGCGGCCCTGTTTCTGGATCTCGTGGAGCTTTTCGGTCGCGTTGGTGTGTTCACCCATGTACATATGTTGTACCTCCTGGTCTTATCTCGTGTTGTGTTTCGCTGCGGACGTCAGGCTTCCAGTTTCTGGATGCGGGCATTCACGTCAGCAAGCTGCTCTTCAATGAGCTTCTTGCTGGCGCGGAGGTTTTCCACCTGTAGTCGGAGATCCGCCTGCAGGTTCAGTGCCGATGCATGGTGCTGATACCGGGTCTCCACAAGGCTGGAGATGGCCAGTTGCTGGGCTTTCAGGCTGACCAGCTCGTCGAACACCGGGGTGTGCTCGTCAAGGTCCAGCTTTTTGACCGCGTCGGCAGCCTGCTCCAATACGCCCGCGAACATCTCTGGGTCATCATACTCCGGATAGCTTGCACAGCTGCTGAAATCTCCCGGGTATCCGTACAGCATGTGATGGATGATCGTGCGGTGTGCGTAGTCGATCTCGGTGCGCTCACGGCCCTGCTCGGGCAGCTTGGCACTGTCAGCCTTCTTGAACGGGTTCTTCATGCCAGTACCTCCTCAATCTCCATGGCCTGCGCAACCTTCCGGGCGGAAAAGTCCGGATGAAAGCGCGGGATCTCCTCATCGCTGATCACACGGAACTTGCCTGCCTTGCTGTACTTCACAAGGCTTGCGTTCGCACGGCAGTAAACCTCATTGATCTGTGCCTCGGCATCCAGCAGCTCTGTCCGGATGGACGCGGCCAGCTCCTTGCGTTCACTGGCGGCACGGGCACGGCGCTCACCGGCTTCGCGTGCAGCACGCCGTGCTCCGGTAGTGTGGAGGCTGCTGCTGTTGCTGCTGCCGCCGGTCGGCTCAGGCATCGCCTTGAGTGCAGCGGCCTTGGGTCCCAGAGACTTGCTGAGCTGTGCAAGCTTGGCTGCTTCCAGCGTCTCAAGTTCTCGGCGGACGCGCTCGTAGTAAGCTCCGGCTAACACGTTCTTGCCGTCCTCGGTCTTGAAGTCGGTCTTGTGGACCAATGCGTCCGCAAGGCCGCGCAGACGGAGGAAGTTGTCCTCCTTCCAGACGGGACTGTCCTTCTGGACACCCTTCTTGGTTTTCGGGTAAATCAGCATGTTGTTCGCTCCTTTTCACTTGCTGTGGGGCTCTTCACTCTCTGTAAGCCTTTTTGTGTTTAGAAAGTTGGAATTTTGATCGGATTTTTTGTTTTGTTTATTCTGTGTCGTCCTTACATCTCAGTAAAGCCCCTCGTTCCTGTCCAGTTGGATTTTTCTGTCGTTTCTATTTAAATATTCCACCACTTTTTTATCGCTGAAGTGTCCATCGCTCACGCGTTGTTTTCTCATCCACCATAATGTTTAACAGCTAAAAGTCTTACTCCTATCGATTTACCGTAATAAATTTTTCAAAACCATATTGACGCACTTACACTTCCATGATACCCTTTACTCCAAATCCTGCTGACAAAAGTGGTGGTGCTCATCATGATAACCACCACTTTCAGCGGATGATTGCCCAGAAAGAGCATACCGCCCCGCAACACACCCGATCTATTTTGCCGCCGATTCACCCGACAAAATCCATCGCTGCGCTGCGTGGGCGGTATTTTTCTTTTTCACAAATAAAATCTTATATAGTTGTTCAATCTTCCAAAATTTGTTTTGGGTTGTTGATCTCACAACTTAAAAGTGTTATTCTTGTGCTTGAAAGAAGCAGAACGTAGTGTTCGCACTGCGCCCGGCTTTCTTCATACTGTACCTTGAATCTTGCATAAGCCGTCTGAACGTGATACCGTGCCATGACCTCACACTTTCCGTGGGCGAGCCGGACAACGCCGCTGCAAAACCTCGTTCGGAGCAAACGGTGACCCCATTACATGAGCAGAGCCCAGCTACTTATTTTTTGCGTCTTAACAATTTGGAAACATTTGTAGAACTTGTCGGGGCGAGGCCCCTCCATCTGCTATCGCAGACCGTTCTGCCGCTTAAAAGCCCCACTGGGGCTTTCATTGCTGCGCTGCGCTGCGCAAACGCGGTCTATGCGTTTTGAGCGCAGCGGTAGAGGGGGACAAACGTCCGGGCAAAGCTCCCTTTGCGGGTGTCGTATTTTGTCTTATCCGGCAGCCACGGCAAAAAGCAAGCCGCCTTGTGCTGTGGGGATGGCACCAGCCGCCCTTGTGGAGGTGCTTCATCTTCTCCTGCACTCCCTTCTTCTTTTGACATTTCCTTTGACCGTAAGCAGGGGGATGCATCGATTTTGCACTCATTTGTCCGCGTGCGTCCAGCAGCGTCCGGCTCACCACAGAGCTTTCCGTCTTGGAAAGCGCCAGCCCCACTTCCTGTTCCAGCTTCCGGATAGCATTGGTCAGGCTGGGCTGAGAAATATAAAACTGCTGCACTGCATGGCTGATGGTGCCGGTGCCGGCAACAGCCGTGACATAGCGGAGTTGTTGAAGGGTCACGGCAGTTTC
>ENA-ORSQ01001704-ORSQ01001704.1-human-gut-metagenome-genome-assembly--contig:-NODE-1704-length-10964-cov-2.798240_pt1 | contig 10964 bp, 8 predicted proteins | sample MGYA00241900_ERZ509164 | MGnify/ENA primary metagenome ERZ509164 (study PRJEB26280, sample SAMEA2338807) | human gut metagenome | biome: human gut; feature: human-associated habitat; material: faeces...
AAAAATATAGTAAAAAGTATAAGCAGAAAAACAAAGAGAGATGAAATGAAAAGGAGAAGGGGAAATGGCAGAAAAATTTGCCGCGCGAAACCTGTCGGTTGTATTGAACCTTCCGGAAGAAGCGGCGGTGATACATGTAGACGGACGCCGTATGTGGAGGGTGCTTGAAAATATCTTCGGCAATGCGGCAAAATATGCAATGGAGGGAAGCCGTGTATACGTGGATCTGGTTCAGACAGGTGAGGAAGTACAGCTTACGATCAAGAATGTATCAGAGCAGCCGCTGAATATTTCGGCAGATGAGCTGACAGAAAGATTTATCCGCGGAGATGTATCCAGAAGCACGGAAGGAAGCGGGCTTGGTCTTTCGATTGCACAGAATCTGACAAAGCTTCAAGGGGGAAAATTCGAGTTATATCTCGACGGAGATCTGTTCAAGGTACTGATCCGTTTCCCGGTTCCAAAAGAAACGGAAGATGTCTATCAGGAAGTCGAACAGTAACAGGTAAATATGGGGCGTAAGGGAAATTTCCCTTGCGCTCTATTTTATTTCGCTTTACAATAAAAACTGGATTCGTACATATAACCTAAAATGTAAGGGGAAATTAAAATGGAATCATTGAATAATATCTTAAAAAAGAGTTTAAATAAAGAATTTTTATCAGCAATAATCAGCAATCCACGTGAAAAAGGCGGAATTGTAAAGATTAAGATCCGCCCTGTGGAGCATAAAGACAATATTTTGTACCAGTGCGAAGAACACCGGAACAACCAGGTATTTCACCACAATCTGAATGAAGAAGAAGCAGCAGGATATATTGAAAATGCCATGCAGGAATTCAAACAGATGCAGATGGAGACCAGAAAATTCCGCTATCAGGTTCTGGTCAGCAAAAAAGGGAAAATGACGATTCAGAGACGGCTTCAGACCGGGAGGTTCAAAGAGATTGATCTTTCACACAACCGGAAGAAGCATTATATCCTGGAGGAAGGAAAAGCAGTTCCATTTTTACAGGATCTGGGAGTTATGACAAAAGAAGGGGAAATCGTGCGGACAAAGTTTGATAAGTTCCGCCAGATCAACCGTTTCCTGGAGTTTATCGAGGATGTTCTTCCGGAGCTCCCGAAGGACAGGGAAGTAACGATTCTGGATTTTGGATGCGGTAAATCCTATCTGACATTTGCAATTTATTATTATTTGCATGAGTTAAAAGGTTATGATATCCGGATCATCGGACTGGATCTGAAGACGGATGTTATTTATGCATGCAACCAGCTTGCAAAAAAATATGGCTATAGAAAACTGAAGTTTATGGAAGGAAATATTGCAGATTATACCGGCTCTGATGAAGTGGATATGGTCGTGACGCTGCATGCCTGCGATACCGCTACCGATTTTGCACTTGCAAAAGCAGTTGGCTGGAAAGCGAAGGTCATTCTTTCGGTTCCGTGCTGTCAGCATGAAGTGAACCGTCAGATTGCAAATGAAACGCTTGCACCGCTGTTTTCTTACGGACTGATTAAAGAGCGAATGGCAGCTCTTGTCACGGATGCTATGCGTGCAGAATATCTCAAGAGGGAGGGATATGACACACAGATCCTGGAGTTTATCGATATGGAGCATACACCGAAGAATATTTTGATACGGGCCATTTACACGGGAAATAAAGGAAAAAATACAGAGGCAATCCGCACATGTGAAGAAATGCTTCACATCGATCCAATGCTGGGGAGATTATTGGATCAGCAGAATGAAGAGGGAGAAAAAGGAGTATAAATTTAGCAGATTAAGATAAAGGGGACTATAATTACAATGTTTAAAAAGATAGCAATAAAGACAGGGGTACTGACTACTGTATTTATTCTTGCAGTTATCGTATCCAGTTATGTGACGAACAGAGGCAACACTGATATGAGTGCAGATATGGGAGGTGCGACACTGCCAAGAATATCCTTTATGACAGAAGGATATGAAGTGAACTCACTGCCGGGATATAAAAGCGATATGACGCTTACTTCAATGCGTGATACACTGACACCCGTCACAAATAACCAGCTGGATATGAACATTGCAAAATATGATAATCAGATCCAGAAGGTTTACTGGCAGGTATATACACTGAATGGGAAAAAATGTATTCAGGAGGGAACCATTAAAGATGTTCAGGATACAGTAACTTTAAATTTCAAGAATACGAAGATTCTGAAAGAAGAGAGGATTTTGAAAGTAACCTTGTACCTGGATAATCAGAATATTTATTTTTATACCAGGATCAAGAATTCGGCAGATTGCAACTATAAGAAAAGCCTGGATTTCGCAAATGATTTCCACAATGCGGCACTCGAAAATCAGGGTGATAAGGTCGAAAGCTATTGGAAACAGATTCCAGTGAGGACAGCTCCACCTATCAGGAGGTCACACTTGCATCGACACAGTCACAGGTGACATGGGGTTCGCTTGCACCGCAGGTATCGGGAAATGTATACTGGGAAATTAAGGAATGCAATGAGAATTACACATCACTTGTCCTCAAATACCAAGTAAAGTGCACCGGGGATACTGATTATGCTGATCGGCTTTACAGTGTAAAGGAATTCTTCCGGATCCGCACCGGGGAAGATGCACAACAGTATCTGCTTGATTATGATCGCACGATGAATCAGAGATTTGATGGTAAGACAACTGCGCTGAACCAGAAGGGTGTTCTTGTTGGGATTGCGCCGACGGACCTGGAGTATGAGACTAATACAGATGGAACCATTGTAGCATTTATAGAGGATAACCAGCTCTGGCATTATGATAAAAAAGAGGATGAAATGTCACTGGTATTCGGCTTCGCAGATACGGAAAACATGGATGTGCGTACATTATGCGACCTGCATGATATCCGCCTGATTTCAGTAGATGAAAAAGGCAATACCACATTTACTGTAGTGGGTTATATGAATCGCGGTGTACATGAAGGGCAGGTAGGTGTAGCAGTCTATTATTTTGACGCAGAAAAAAATTCCGTTACGGAAAAAGCATTTGTCCCTAGCGAAGACGGATATTATCTGATGAAAGAGGATCTGGGTAAATTTGTATATTACAGCAATTCTGATGAAAATCTTTATGTAATGATAGATGGTACATTGTATCTTGTGAATCTGAAGGACAACACCAGAGAGGTGCTGGTGAAAGATCTGGAGGAAGGGCAGTATCAGGTTTCACCAGACGGACATCTGCTTGCTTACCAGAGTGAGGGCGGAAAGATCAATGAGTCGCAGAAAATTATCGTGCTGAATCTGAAGACGGGCAAATCCTTTGATATTACATCCGAAGGAGACGAATATGTCAAACCGATCGGATTTATCCGGAATGATTTTGCCTATGGCATGCTGCGTGGAAGCGATGCAGGAACCAATATATCCGGACAGAGTGTGTACCCGATGTATAAAGTGGATATCATCACGCAGAAACAGGAGATAGCCAAGACCTATGAGGTACAGGATTTTTACATTCTGGATGGCTATGTGGCAGACAATATGATGACACTTAATCGGGTGAACAGAAATGAGAATACCTATATTTCAACAACGGCAGATTATATTACCAACAATCAGGAGAAGGAAGAGAGCAATATCACAGTTGAGACCTACAATGATGATCTGCGGGGAACTCTGGTTCGTCTTACTTATGAAAATGGGATCAAAGACAGCAAAGCAAAAATTTTAAAACCAAAGCAAGTACTGTTTGATAAACCGATGGTTGTCAGCTTTGACAAACCGAAGGTAAAGAATCAGTATTATGTATATGCACTTGGCAGTCTGCAGGGGGTGTATGAAAAAGCATCTTATGCGATCCAGGAAGCGGAGAAGATAAAAGGTGTGGTCATTTCTTCATCACAGGAATATGTATGGGAGTCCGGAAATACGCCGGATATTTATGAAGTAAATAATATGGATGAGTTCCGGACAGGAGAAGGTGAGAGTACACTTGTAGCGTGCCTGAACCGGATCCTGAAGCTGGAAGGCGCAGAAGATATAAATGCATCAACAGAGCTGGAAAACGGAAAGTCGCCGGCAGAAATCCTGACAGAAGCAACCGGTGGAGAAGGTTTTGATCTGACAGGATGTACACCGGAAGAAATTCAATATACCATCAGTCACGAGACACCGGTCGTTGCCATGTTAAGTGCAGATCATGCAGTACTGGTAATCGGCTATACCAGTGAAAAATATGCTTATATTGATCCGGCTGACGGAGAACGTCATTCGGCTACGCCCGAAGAGATGGCGCAAATGGTAAGCGGCAGCGGAAATGTATTTTTTGGTTATGTAAAATAAATTTGGAGGACGCAAATGAGAGACGAGAAATATTTAGAACTTCTGGCAGAAAAATACCCAACTGAGCAGGCGGTCTGCCGAGAGATTATTAACCTTAAAGCAATCCTCAGCCTGCCAAAAGGGACAGAGCACTTTATGAGTGATCTGCATGGAGAATATGAGGCATTTTGCCATATATTAAATAACTGCTCCGGTGTGATCCGGGAAAAAGTAGATCTGTTGTTTGAAGATACTTTATCAGATCTGGACCGGGAAGAAATCTGTACGCTGATCTATTATCCAGTTGAAAAGCTTGCAATGATAAAAAAGGAAGGAAAAAATAATGAAGAGTGGTATCGTGTGATCTTAGGAGAACTAATCGATATCGCAAGATTATTTTCATCCAAATACACCCGCTCAAAAGTAAGAAAAGCGATGCCGAAGGAATATGCCTATATTCTGGATGAACTGATCCATGTACAGAAGGATGAAGATGATAATCAGCTGGTGTATCACCGCAATATCCTGAATACGCTCCTTGAACTACAGAATGCAGATGAATTTATCGAGGTGCTTGCCGGATTGATTAAACGGCTGGCAGTCGATCATCTACATATTGTCGGAGATATTTTTGACAGAGGTCCTTGTGCAGACCGGATCATGGATTTGCTTACGACTTATCACTCCATTGATATTGAATGGGGAAATCATGATATCCTGTGGATGGGGGCAGCGGCAGGAAGCAGAGCCTGCATCGCAACAGTTATCCGTAACAATCTGAAATATGATAATATGAAGATCATGGAGAATAGCTATGGGATCAGTCTGCGAAATCTGACCTTATTTGCAGAAAAGATATACCCGCAGATCGATCCGATGGAAGCGGCACTGAAAGCAATTTCTGTACTTCTTTTTAAGCTGGAAGGCCAGGTGATCCTGCGTAATCCGGATTACAAGATGGAAGATAAATTGCTGCTTCATAAAGTGGATGTGAAACGTCAGGTTGTTGAAATTGGCGGAAAAGAATATAAGATCAAGAAGGAAGAATTTCCAACTGTAAGTTTTGCAGCTGAAAGTGTGGAAGAAGTCTATCAGCTGACCGAAGAGGAAGAAAATGTAATGGAAGGTCTTCAGATGGCTTTTGTGAACAGTATCCGTCTGCGACAGCATATAGATTTCCTGTATAAAAAAGGAAGTATGTACCGGATTTTCAACGATAATCTTCTGTATCACGGCTGTGTGCCGCTGGATGAGAGCGGAAACTTTGACGGCGTTGTATTTGGGAAGAGATGCTATCGAGGAAGAGAATATCTGGACTATGCAGAGCATGTTGCCAGAAGAGCCTGGTCGAAGGAGGCGAAAGAAAAAGACAGAGACTTTATGTGGTATCTGTGGTGCGGAAGAAAGTCTCCACTTTCCGGAAGAAATACGAAAACCTTTGAGCGTACTTATGTGCTGGATGAGTCGACATGGTATGAAGAATCAAATCCATATTATAAATTCTACGAAGAAGAAAAGGTCTGCAATATGATCCTGCATGAGTTTGGCCTTTATTCCGAGCGTGCTCATATCATTAATGGGCATACACCGGTCAGAACTTCAAAAGGAGAGCATCCGGTCCGTGCGAATGGAAAATTAATGGTCATTGATGGAGGTTTCTGCAAGAGCTACCATAAGACTACCGGAATTGCCGGGTATACACTGATCTTCAATTCCCATGGTATCCGGATCAAATCCCACCAGCCTTTCCTGAGTGTGTATGCGGCACTTACGGAAAATAAGGATATCGAGTCAAAATCAGAACTGGTCGAGACCGAAAAAGAACGTTTGATGGTGCGGGATACAGATAGCGGAAAGAAGATTAAGGAGGATATTGAGGCACTTAAAATGCTGCTCCGTGCATACCGTGAAGGGGAGTTGGAATAGAGTGAAAAAGATTTTTGCATGCGCTTTATGTGTTGTCATGACAGTTAGTTTATGCAGCTGTGCAGGATGCCGGAAAAAGGAAGAAACAAAAGCGAAAGAGAAAGAAACCATTGAATTATGGCATTACTGGGATATACCGGATAATCAGAGACATCTGGAAGAGCTGGTAGAGCAGTTTAATAAGATGCAGGAGGATATTGAGATAGAAGTATCTTATATTCCGGATGAAGATTTTAAAAAACAGCTTGCCCTGGCGATGTCGGAAGAAAAGATGCCGGATATTGCCGTAGTGGACTCCTCGGACTTTCAATTTCTACATCATATGAAAGCGTTTGCTGATCTTACAGATGCTATTCCGGAATTAAAGGAATATAACGAAAAAGCATTGGAACCATGTACGATAGATGGAAGAATTTATGGGCAGCCTTTTGGTGTGAACTGTACAGGGATGTTCTATAATAAAAAACTCCTGGAAGAAAATGGATGCGAAGTTCCGGAAAGCTGGGAAGAATTTCAAGAGACAGCGGCGAAGATCAGCAATGAAGATGTAAAAGGGTTTGCGATCACTGCTTTACAGACAGAAGAAAGTATGTATGAATTTCTGCCGATCTTATGGTCAATGGGAGGGGACGTGCATAGAATTACAGAAGAAAACAGTAAAAAAGCATTTCTTCTGCTGGATCAGATGGAAAAAGAAGGAAGTCTGAGTCTGCAGAGCATTTCTCTTACCATGGGAGATCTGACAAATCAGTTTCTAAAAGGAAAAATTGGGATCATGTTCAATTCCTCTATGGCGATTGACAGTATCAGGGAAGGAAATCCGGATCTGGAATTCGGTGTTGCACCGATTCCGGGAGGAGAGACATCGGTTTCGGTAGCCGGAGGAGAAATTCTGGCAGTAGCGGAGAATGAAAAGAAAGAGTATGCAATCCGTTTTTTAAAGTTTCTGGCAGATAAAGACCGAATGAAAGAATATATTGATGCATTTGGTTTTCTTGCACCGCGTCAGGATATTATGGAACAACAATTTGCCGAAGATCCGGAAAAGAGAACATTTATAAAAATGTATAAGGCTGCCGGGATTCGTGAGATTTCTCCGGAATGGCCACGGATTTCCCTGACACTTTCCGATACTCTGAGACAGATACTGGTGGAGGAAGAGGATCCGCAGACAATATTGAATAAAAGTGCAGAAAAGATAGAGAAAATCGGAGCAGAGAAATGAAAAAGAAAAATCTGAGACAAATTCTGATTCCTGCATTTATTATTACGGCATGCATTCCGATCGCTATTTTTACAGTGATATCGCAGGCACGTCTGAAAAAAAGCACCCTTGATAATATGAACAATCAGGCAGAGGCAGATCTTCAGAAGTCAAATCAGTGTCTGAATATGACATTGGATAAGTATGAGACGATTCTGTATGATATCACTACGGCTGAAGACTTTTTAAATCTTGCGGTTACCGCAAAAGAATCTGCTGATATTATGGAGACAGATGCCTATAATATGCGAAGTGAATTTTCACATATCTGTAACAGAAATCAGGGAGTGGACGGGATTCAGCTGGTATTGGCAGATAGAAAAAGAATCTTTTATGACAGGCTTTCTTCTTCTTCGGTGAACAGTTCCTGGATTGAAAAGGTTGCAGTTCCGGAGACAGAAGAGATGCTGTCTTATACGATGGATCAAGAGAATGAAAATCCGGAAAGGATGTTTCATATCAGCCGTAAGGTAGTAAATTACTGGGATATCAGTGAAGATCTGGGAGAAGTGATTCTGTCAGTCGATGCAGATGAACTGAGTTCCGTGCTGGATGTTGGAAAAGGATCGGAAATATATCTGATAGATGACGGAAGGATCGTCGGAGCGGAAAATGAAAAATTACTGGGCAGGACGGAAGATATTTTAGAGACGAAAAGGGTCAGTCAAAAATCCATTACAAATACCCGGAGCGGCTGGAAAATCGTATTGTGCCAGTCGCTGAGTGAATATCAGAGAGCAATCAGAGAACAGATCGTATTCTGGCTGCTGCTGGCAGTGGCAGGGCTGCTTGTTTTTGTATTTCTGATCTATAAAGTTACAGAACCGGTCATGGTATCGGTAAATGAGATTGTAGATGCGATGAAAAATCTGGAGAAAGATAATTTCAGGGAGAAGCTTGCAATCAAAGAAAATGACAGTATAGAAATACAGAAGATATCGGAAGGCTTCAATGATATGACTGAACGGATCTATCATTTGATCGGTCAGGTGAAACAATCTGCATTGGAGCAGAAGAATGCAGAAATCTCAGCGTTGGAGGCACAGATCGATCCTCATTTTCTATATAATATCCTGGATACCATCAACTGGAAAGCCATTGAAAATGAGCAGTATGAAATCAGTGAGATGTTAGTGGCGCTTGCCGAAATCCTGCGTTATGCCATTAATGATGCAGGGGAACTGACAACGATCGAAGCGGAAAAGGTATGGCTGGAAAAGTATATTCTTCTGCAGCAGGAAAAATTAGGAGAAAAAATCGAGCTGATATTTAAAATACCGGAGGAATTGGAAACTTATAAAATTCATAAAATGCTGCTTCAGCCTTTTGTGGAAAATGCGATCAAGTACAGTTTCCGTGGATGTAAGGGCGAACACCGGCTTACCATCGAAGCTGTGAAGGCAGAAGAACAATTACATCTGATCATTGTAAATAATGGGCAGTGTATTGAGAAAGTCAGATTAAAAGAACTCAATGAAGGAACGAAGATAAAGAATCATCTCGGAATTTCCAATGTGAGAAAGCGGTTGGAACTCTATTACGGAGAAGATACAGCAGTTTATTTTGAAAATATTCTTTCGGGTGGCGTGAAAGTACATTTATTTATTCCGATACAGGGAGGAAATGACGATGCGGATAGCAGTCATTGAAGACGAGAGACCGATTCGTGAGGGGCTTGTACATATTTTGAATAAAATCAGTCCGGAATACCAGGTGGTAGGAAGCGCGGAAAATGGGCGAGAAGGTTTAATTCTTCTTGAAGAACAGGATCCGGATCTGATCCTGCTTGATATCCAGATGCCGGATATGAACGGTCTGCAGATGTTAAAAGAAGCAAGAAAAAGAGGAAGTATGACTAAGGTTGTGATTCTTACGGCATACTCTGATTTTGATTATGCAAAAAAGGCAATTGCACTCGGAATAGAAAATTATCTGCTAAAGCCGGTTAATCTTACGGAACTGAAGAACACCCTTTCTAAAATCAAGGAAGAGATATTCGTAGAACAGAGAGGGAAAAATTCTCTTTCACTTGAAACGGTCATAAAAGATGCGTTAGAAGGCGAGTATGAAGAGGATTCTAGGTTAGAGGAGACGCTTTTGGAGAAATATGGGTTCTCCGGCAGAAAACAAATTTACTGTATGTATCTTTTTATGGGAAAGTATTATGATTCCGAACAAAAAGAAGCAGAGCTTTTTTTAGAAGAATTCCGGGAACATAATCCGGACAAAAAAATGTGCTGGTTATGGAGAGAGAAGAAGCAGTCTGTTTTTATCTGTTTTTATGATGTGAAAGCAAAAAAAATTTTATACAGTATTTGAAGCAATCGGTAGTACCGGCTTTTTCTATGAGAATTCATGATCATGGGGCATTTGCGGGAAAAGAGTGTCAAGGGCTGGGAGAACTGGCGGAGATTGAAAATGCGCTGACCGAAGCATGCGGATGGCATTTAATACTTGGCAACCGGGTATTGATCAAGTGCAAAAAAATCGCTCAACTGAGGACAAATCGTTTTACTTATCCGGCAGATCTGGAGAATCAGGCAAGGAGTGCGGTAATCCATCTGGATTATCCTGCGTTTACCCGGTGCTTTCAGCAATTTATGGAGGCAGGATTACGTGAAGTCCACAGCCCGCAGGAAATCAGAGAGGTTTGTATCCGTTTTGCTTACGCTGTGATCAATACGGCAAAAGAGTGTGGAACATTACGGGATGAAGATCTGCTTGTCCAAAAAATATTACATACGATTTTAAATGCTGTTTTCTGGGAAGAAATCATGGATGCAATGCTGGAATTATTTGCCTGCATAGAAAATGATGAAAAAAAACAGACTTCGGCAGAGCTTCTGGTACAGAAAGCTCTTTCTATTATTAAAGAATGCTACAGTGACGGAATCAATCTGGAGGAAACAGCCAGGAGACTGCATGTTACCGAACAGTATCTGGGTACACAGTTAAAAAAAGAAACAGGCTCTTCTTTTACGGAGATCATAAGGCGATATAAAATCGCACATGTAAAACAATTACTTCTGGATACGGAATTAAAGCTGAATCAGATTGCTTCAATGGCAGGTTTTTCGGATCCCAAGTACATGAGTAAGGTGTTTAAACAGGAAGTAGGGATGCTTCCGAACGAATATCGGAGGATGAATACATAATCAGTTTGTAAAATTCCTCTTTTTATAAAAAATTTCTCCTTTTTAAAAATCTGAATTTGCTATAGTAGGTTCAGAAATTGAGAAGAGGAGGAAGTAAGATGGAAGCAGCCGAAAAAATTTCCGTCGGAGTAATTAAAGAAAAAACAAAAAGTAAAGCAGTCAAAAAAGAAGCAGAAGGTATGCGGGTTTCCACCAGAGAAAAAGTCTGTTACGGAGTTGGTGATATCGGAGCAAACCTTGTGTGGACAACGGTAGCTTCATTCCTGACGATTTACTGTACAGATGTGGCAGGAATTGCAGCAGGAGTAGTCGGA
>ENA-ORSQ01001706-ORSQ01001706.1-human-gut-metagenome-genome-assembly--contig:-NODE-1706-length-10946-cov-2.286200_pt1 | contig 10946 bp, 9 predicted proteins | sample MGYA00241900_ERZ509164 | MGnify/ENA primary metagenome ERZ509164 (study PRJEB26280, sample SAMEA2338807) | human gut metagenome | biome: human gut; feature: human-associated habitat; material: faeces...
TCCCGCCGAAAAAACCGCAGCTTTTGCAGTACAGGATATCCGGGTGATCCGGAATGACACATCCATTCAGGCTGTTGCTGCCGGCAACTGTTTTTATGTGACGGCGTATGAGCCGCAGGTAGTAAACTTGCAAAAAGACTTGCAGGTCGATTTACAGACTCCGGGTATTTATATGTTCCGTCTGCATAATGGAAATTGGTTGATCGAAGCTGCCGATCCGACACACAAGCAACATTCCCTGTCGCTCAAAATGAATGGGAAGGATGTGAAGATCGTCTTCCCTCCCTGCCATGAACCGGGAAAAAGCATTTCTGCCCAACCGTTTATCAGTGCTCCTTTTTCCAAAGGAATCAAAGTGGATGGTAAACAAGACGACTGGAAAAACGTCTCGGCTGTAACTGGTCTAATCGCTCCCTGGGACGGGGCGGAAAAAGACAAAACCGCTTTTTATGCCTGTCATGATCAAAAGAACCTGTATTTCCTGTATGAGGTGTCTGATACTACTTTGGTTTATAATGACGAGAAGACGGAGGCTTCTGTCGGTAATGGAGACCGGATCGAGTTTTTTATGAGCAAGGATCCGGAGATGAAGACGTATTATTGTGCGGAGATCGATCCGAAGGGGAAAGTGATGGATTATGAAGCGCATAACTATCGTAAGTTTGATTTTAACTGGAACTTCAAGGATCTGAAGTTGGCAACTTCCGTCGGCAAAGATTCTTACCGTGTGGAAGGGAGCATTTCGTTGAAGACGCTAAGAAAATTAGGGTTGATTTCTCCGGAAGGTGAAATCCGCATGGGTGTTTACCGGGCCGATTATTTCGACGATGCCGGGGAGCGCGTGATCTGGTCATCCTGGATCGTCCCTGATGCTGCCGAACCGGATTTCCATATCCCGTCTTCTTTGGGAATATTAAAACTGGAGAATTTCGTACCTTTGTCACGACTAAAATAAAAGAAATATGAATAGAACGCTGATAAAAAACGCCACTATCATTAACGAAGGCCGCACCTTCACCGGTTCGGTACTGATCGAAGATGATAAGATTGCCGCAGTATATGAAGGGACAATTCCGGCTGAGTCCGGTGATGCGACCGTGATAGATGCTACAGGTAAATACTTGCTTCCGGGTGCTATCGACGATCAGGTGCATTTCCGTGAACCGGGATTGACGCATAAAGGCGATATCGCTAGCGAAAGCCGGGCTGCCGTAGCTGGTGGGGTGACTACCTTCATGGATATGCCGAATACGAAGCCTCAGACGACAACTCTTGCCGATCTGGAATGGAAATTGCAACGGGGAGCTGAAATGTCGGTTGCTAACTATTCCTTCTTCTTCGGCGGGACGAACGACAATATGGATGAAATCCGTAAACTGGATCGTAGCCGTGTGCCGGGTCTGAAACTCTTTCTCGGTTCTTCCACCGGTAATATGTTGGTCGATAAGAAGGATAGCCTGGAACGTATTTTCGGCGAAGCCGGGATGCTTATCGCTATCCATGCCGAAAAGGAGGAGGTCATCAAACGGAACATCGCTCATTATACGGGCTTGCACGGTGACGACCTGGATATCTCCTTCCATAGTAAGATCCGTAGCGAGGAAGCCTGCTATGCTTCCTCGTCCGAGGCAGTTGAACTGGCTACCCGTCTCGGTTCCCGTCTGCATATTCTGCATCTTTCGACAGCAAAAGAACTTTCTTTGTTGAGTAATAAGCTTCCGATTAGTGAAAAGAAGATCACAGGTGAAGTATGTGTGCATCATCTTTGGTTTTACGATGGCGATTATGAACAGTTCGGAAACCGTATCAAATGGAACCCGTCGATTAAGACGCTGGCAGACCGTACGGCACTGCGTGAAGCCGTTAATAACAACACGATCGATATTGTGGCGACCGACCATGCCCCGCATCTCCTTTCCGAAAAGGAGGGAAGTTGCCTGAAAGCCGCTTCCGGAGGTCCGCTGATCCAGCATTCGCTTATTGTTATGCTGGAATTGGCGATGGAAGGCCGTTTCACTTATGAAAAAGTGGTGGAAAAGATGGCTCACATGCCTTCAGAACTTTTCCGCGTGGATCGCCGTGGCTATATCCGTCCAGGTTATTATGCCGACCTTGTCTTGGTCGATCCGAAAGAAACCTGGACAGTGGCAAAAGAAAATATACTGTATAAATGCGGTTGGTCTCCTTTCGAAGGCTATACATTCCATCATGCCGTTTGGAAAACATTCGTCAACGGGCAACTGGCCTATGACAATGGACGGGTGAATGATGAGGTTCGCGGGATGGAAGCTCGGTATAGTTGAAAGGTGAAAGTTAATTTTACGTCTCTTTATAACTTTCACCTTTCAACTGATATCAATAAGTTTGTGCGTTTGCAAGCTGAGGTGCCATTGGGGGTGGTGGAGGATGTACTCTACCACCTCTTTTGTATTCAGGCAGGAACAGGGTTGGAGGAAATGCCAGGTTGCTTTCAAACCGGCGTATTCCGTCAGGTCCTGTCCTGTATAGACCACTTTGATCTCATCTATATGTGTCAGCCTCAAGGGAAACCCTTTCGGGGAACAGGTCACCCAGTCGATGCCTTCCGGCAACGGGTTTGTCCCGTTAGTCTCGATGCAAATATATTTTCCTGCCATGTGTAGCAGATCGATAAAAGTCTGGTCGATCCAGAGCGAAGGTTCGCCTCCTGTCAAGATAACGACATTTGAAGGAAAGGCTGAAATAGCTTGTAAAATATCTTCATCAGACATCAAGATCCCTTCCTCGTGTCGGGTATCACAAAAACTGCATTTCAGGTTGCATCCGGAGAAGCGGACGAAAACGGCAGGCGTACCCGTATGGAAACCTTCTCCTTGGAGACTGTAGAATATCTCGTTAATCTTTCTCATAGATTGCCGTGTTTCCTTCTGATTCCTGAACTTCTACTTTGTAGCAGGTGGGAAGCTGGTCGCATATCCACCGGGCGATATTCTCGGCTGTCGGGTTAAAAGGGAGCACCTCGTTGAGGTTCCGGTGATCGAGCTGATCTTTTACGACCTGCTTGATATGGGTGAAATCGATCACCATGCCATCTGTGTTTAATTCTTTGGAACGGCAATGCACGGTGATAATCCAGTTGTGACCATGCAGATATTCGCATTTGCTCGGATAGGAAAGCGACAGACTGTGAGCTGCCGAAATCTCCATACGTTTGATAACGGTATACATACGATAAAACTGTTTTAGAATATTATGCCTGCACCTAATGTCACCTCGGTACAAGGTGCAAATTTACTGAAAAAATCGGGTTCCGAAGCGGTACTTAATGTATTGAAATATTAAAAATATCTGTAACTGTTTGTATGTATTTAAAACAAAGATCAGGGGAGGATCTATCGTAAAAATGAACTTTTTTGTTGTGAAATAAAAATATTATGTATTAATTTGCTTCATAATCAAAGATATGAGGTGGTTTTAATGTCTCTGAACCAGTATTTCGGCAGCAGTCCTATATTGTTAAAAAATAGAAGAAGCTGCAAATAAGTTTCGATAATCTTAAAAATGTGTTTTATAATATCTTTTTTTATTTGTTCAGTAATTTAAAATGCCTCATCTTTGTAAGCAGATAACCTAAACAATCTTTTTGCCTTAAAGACTAATACCTATTAAAACCTATAAAGAGGACCTTTGAGAAAAGGTCCTCTTTATGATTTTTAGAGGGTTACTCTTCCGTTTCTTCTATTTTTGACGATATTTTCCCAATCGCATCATTGAGTTTTTCTTCAGGTGGGATCATGTTGAAGTTGCCCCAGAACTTTTCATCGTAAGTAAATCGGGTTTCCGCAAAGATTGTCCGTGTCGGTAATGCTTCGCTACGGGCAAAGCGGCTTACTCGGTTCGTGTCTATTTTGCAGGTAACCATCTCGAACCAGGTATGCAATGGGAAAGTTCCGAACAGTTGTTTCCTTTTCTTTATCCTGAAAAAGAGGTCGCCTCGGACATGGTTGATGTAATATTGGCCGTTGTAAGGTTTGTATGTTACGGTATAGATCACTTTTTGGGGAGTGATCTTTAGGTTGCGACTCTTTTTCTCCACCAGCATCCCGGTAGCCTGTTTAATGTATTTGGGGTTGATTTCGAAATGGGCGCGGAGCAATGCGTTGTTTTCCGTGTCGATATACAGTTCTCCCCGGTAAAGGGCGGAGTTGATGTTTCCTTTTTGTTCGAAATAGATCACATGGGCTAACCGGTCGTCGATCACGGCGATATCGGAAGATGCATACATATAAGACTCTATCTTTTCATCTGTCAGAAGGAAGTCAGGCAATTCTTTTATCAAGTCCAGGCTCAGGCTGGCGTTGATTCCCGACTTCATCCGGGCGATGATCGTGTCTTTTTCCTGCTGGCTGATGATCCGGCGCATTTTGAGCAGTTTGACCTGGTCCGGTGCCGGATTGGGCTTGTAGGCCGATTTGTAAATTTTGAATACAGCTTCCGTCAATCCTACGAATTTATTTTTTCGTTCGATTCCTTCCCGGTAGAAAGTAGTCAGGTAAGCGGGTGATTGCGGGTAGTTTTTCCGGATGTTTTCTTTCATGTCTCGAAGCAGGCGGAGTGGGTTGACGATGCGCACTACGACTTCTTGGATCGGGATTATTTTGGCATCGAGCGTGATCACCGTGTGTTGTCCGGCGAGAAGAGAGGCCTCTATCTTGCGGGGTTCGTAGCCTAAGTGGGAGAAGTAGAGCGTAGACCGGCGAAGCGAGTCGGGCAGCGTGAGCCGGAACTCCCCGTTTGCATTGGTGATGCTGCCGATTGAAGTAGCAAGGACTCCTATAGTGCCCGCCTTGATCGGTTCATTCGTCTGTTGGTCTTGTAGGATTCCTTTGACAATAAAATAGTTGTCTGCCTCTTTCGGAGGAATGGTCTCGGGAATGGCTGTTTGCCTGGCAGGTTGCGGCCCGGAGATCAGGATGTGATCGCCTATCACACGCAAGCTCAGTTCTTTGTTTCCTGTGATCAGGTAAATTGCCTGCCGGATGGTGTAGTCTCCTTTCGGGATGCGTACCGTTTTTTCATTATCGATCAGCTTGCTGTCATAGATAAAGAGAAAGCCGGTTTGTTCCGATACTTTGTCAAGCAGGCGGTAGACGGTATTTTTTTCTTTGGATAAGTGAATCATGCGGGCCAAAACATCATCGCCTCCCTCTGCGCATAACAGGCCTGTCGGAAGCAAAAGCATCCAAAAGCACAGACAGAGAAGGCGAAAAATCTGAATCATTAGCTTCACTATATAAATAACATTTAATTGTCAATTGAATAAAAGGATCATGTTGTCCTGTCGTGTTTTCTTCAAATCGAGGGCAAGGCAGATCAGTTCAGCCATCGCTTCGGGTGTATCATTGGAGAAGGTGACGGTAAGCGTCCGGTTCCATAGCTCTGGTGTCGTTTCCAACCGGATATCCGGATTTTGCAGATTGATCACCCGCAGGATATTGCCTAATTTTTCGTCTTTGAACCTGATTCGTTTGGTATAACGGTCGAATAGTGCCGGATCGGGCGTCATGCTCAATTGTAGTCTCCGGGAGAGGAGCGTGACGGTTTCTCCGGCTTTTACATGGATGTCCTGTCCGTCCTTCTTCAACGTCACTTTTACTTCCCCTCGCTGTACAGACAGTTCGAAAGGAGAGCTATCGTTACTTTTCACATTGAAGGCCGTCCCTAACACTTCGATACGTGTATCTTCGGTTTCAATTATGAACGGCCGCTTGTGGTTGCCGGCTACATCGAACAGGGCATTCCCTTGCAAGCTCACTTCCCGTCGGTCGGATGAGAAATGTTCAGGAAACTTCAATGAAGTATTTCCTGCCAGGTAGACCACGGAACCATCCTCAAGGGTGGTTACCAATGTCGTTGCCGTCTCACTGTTCTGACGGGTGAGCAGGTTCGGATCGGTATCCTGCCCAGACCTGTTCAGGTAGGTGACAGAGATAAGCAGGCAAAGAAGGGCGACGGCAGCAGCGGCTACTCCTCTTTTCCATGCAGGGCTTCTGAATGGCGAAGCCGGTCTGCCCGAAAGCAAACCTTCTTCATCCAGACGTTGGTACAACGTATTCCAGGCCCGGTCTGTTTTTCTTTTATTTCTTTCTGTTTCAATCATATTTCATGTAAATCTCTAATTCGTCTCGTAGTGTTCGGAGTGCTTTCGTCATTTCGGCCTCGACTGTTTTGACTGAAAGGGAGAGGTTGGATGCGATTTCCGCATATTTCTTTCCTTCGAAACGATGCATCCGGAATATGCGGAGACGACGTTCGGGAAGCTTTTCGAGTGTCCGGTTTACCAGAGCTTCCAGTTCCTTGTATTCGATCTGCTCCTGTGGGTCGTCCGGTGTGTCGTCTTTATCCGGGTGGGAGAGGATGGCATCCCGATAACGGTTGCGTACATCCTGGTGTTCCCAGTACTGGAGGGATTGGTTACGCACGGCCCCATACAAATAGCTTTTTATCGTATGAAACAATTGTAACCGTTCCCTTTCCTTCCAAAACACATAGAATAATTCTTGTACGATCTCTTCCGCAATATCCATTCTTCCGGTTATGCTGGCTGCAAACATACAAAGAGGCATATAATACAGACGGAATACTTGTTCAAAAGCTTTGACGTCTCCATTTTTGATCTTTGTAAGTGTAAGCAGGTCTTTCATGTTTAATAATTATTCAATGTGCCAATTGAGAAATGTTGCTAATTTATACATTAATCTGCTCATTGGCAAATTGGCACATTACCTATGTTGCTTCTTCAGTTTGTTGACAGCGTGTTCCAATGATTCTGTCGGCTCGATGATATTGTAGGAACCCCAGAAACCTTCATCGGCAAAATTGGAAACCTTGTCCGATAAGGACTGGTTGGATCTGAATGCCATCTTGTAGGGAATAGTGTTTATGCCGCTTTCCTTGCCATCCGTTACGACCATCTCCGAAAGGATGGTGTAATTGGTTGAGAACAATTTGCGTTTCCAGTCGCATTTGAAGCGGACGCCGTTACGGATGTAACTCAGATAAGTCAGCCCATTGCGTTCCTTATAGTTGACCAGGAACGAGACTTCGACCGGTTTGAACCGTAACCCGAACGGCTTTTTCCGGAGGATCGCCTGCGTGGCCTTGTTGCGGTCGTTCATGTCGAGAAAGAATTCGGCCCGCGTGAAAGAGAGCCGTTCCTTGTCGATGTATAGTTTTCCATAATAAAGCGCATACGGTAATATGGCTTGCGGCTCGAAATTGATAACGTATTGTGGCCGGTCGTTGATCGTTGTCGATTCTTCCATCCGGAATTTATAGTAAGGCAGGCTTTCCAGGTCGAGCAGTACATCCGGATTCTTCACCACGTCCACATAGACGGATAGGTTCGGGCCTCCCAGCAGTTTGACGGCCAATGTGTCGCTTGCTTTCTGGCTGAGCAGCTTGCGCCCTTTGAATATCTGTACGCGATCGCGGTCTACTCCCTCGTCATAAGGAGTCTTGTAGATATCGATCACCGCTTCCGAGATGTTGATATACCGGCGCCCTTTCTGGGCCGTTTCACGATAGAATCCGGTTAGGAGGCTATGCTTCGAACTGTAGTTGGCCGGAATCTTTTTGATTGCTTCTTCCACCAAGTAACGAGGATCGCGGGCATGGATGATAACTTCGTCGAGCATATTCGTGTAGGGGGTCAGCCACACGGTCTGTTCTTCCACATCCTTGCCGTTGAGTTCTATTTTACTGTTGAAATATCCGAGGTGCGAAATCTCCACTTCTTTGGCATGGATGGAATCCTTTACCTTGAAAGAAAACTCACCGTCGGCGTTCGTGACCGTGCCGGTCGTACTGCCCGGAATAGAAATATTGACATATTCCAGGCTCTTTTTGCTCTTTTTGTCTTTTACGATACCACTGACCGTGATGTAACCCCCTTCGTCAGCCGAATCCGTTTGTGCCTGTAAAGGCGTGAATCCCGCCAGCGACAGTGTAATGAGCAAGTATCCCCATAGTTGTTTATGCATCGCTTTCATATCTCATATAGTTTAATAAGTAAATACTCGTGCTTGTATTACTAAGATGGTTCAGCCGGCAAATACCCTATGCTTCGTCCCTGGATTTTTTTATTATGATGGACATAGTTTGAAAATTTGACTATTTTTGCGCAGGTTATACTAAGATGAGACGATGACAGAGCAGGAGATAAGGAAATATTTAAGGCGGATCGAAGAGGAGAATTCCCAGACTGCTCTGCGTAGCTTTTATAATCTTTGCTTCGACCGTTTCTTTCGTATAGCCTACTACTATCTGCATACGGAAGAGTGGGCACAGGAGGTCGTCCTCGATGTATTCCTGAAAATATGGGAACGTCGCGAGTCTTTGCACCATATAGCCAATTTGGAAGATTATTTCTTTATCACGATAAAAAATGCCTCTCTGAACTATCTCGAAAAGGAACAACGCCGGAAAGACATGACGGCGGATGCTTTTGACGGTGTGTCCATCTCCGGTGAATCGCCGGAAGACATCTTGGTCAGTGAGGAACTTTTCGCCCACTATGTCAAGGCCCTCGATCGCCTGCCGGAGCGATGTCGTGAAATATTTATCCGTGTACGTGAAGAAAAGCAGTCTTATGCCGAGGTAGCGAAAGACTTGGGCATAAGCGTCAATACGGTCGATGTACAGTTACAGAAAGCGATCGGGCGGATGCGAGATATGTTGTCGCGTTATATAAGCGGAACCGAAAATTGAGACAGTTGGAGTGATGTCCGTGAGCAATACGAGACCTTGTTGCGTACGCGCCCGGACCTTTTCCAACGGGTCCCGTTGAAGCATATTGCTTTATTCCTGCAAATTACCCCGCAGTCGCTTAGCCGGATACGCGCCTCTGTGAAATAACATTTGTTTTTTACACGTTTATCATTTAGTAAGTAGAGTCTGTATTTTGCCTGGCGGGTAGAAAGGTGAAAAAATATATTACCCGCAAATGTTGTTTCAAAATGCATGTCTTATATAATCCTATTTACATGGGGTGGTCTTGACATTTTTGATACACGGTCATTTCTGTATGTTGTGCAGCGTTTCTTTTTTCCAAAGCATCTTATCTATAATGGAGATTATTGGACGATGAAGCTGTCCGGATGGTTAAAGTATATATAAATGCTTGGAAACTATTTGGAAACAGCTATATTTGTGAATAAAATGGATGGTTTTTATTAGTGAGACAGAAGGGGTATTAAACCTACCCCCTTGTATTTAGTCTAAAGAATAGAAATATTATAAAGTAGAGGAGAAACGAATATGAAACCCATGAAATTAACATCTTTGATGGTGATGCTTCTGGTAGGCTTCAGTGCCGCAGCCCAGGAGGAGTTCTTTGATGATGTGTATTTCTCTTCCAAAAACAAGAAAAAGAAAGAACAGGTTGAAGAGAAAAAGGTTGTTCAGCCGAAACAGGAGTCTAGGACCCTGGTCGCTACAGCCAAGAGCCAAGCTTCTTCAGACAGCCGGGATGTAGATGAATATAACCGTCGTTATACATCAGTCGAGGTGGAGGAGCCTTATCGTGAGGATGATTCCGTTATCTATGAGGATAGCGATGAGAATGAGTCTTCTTCCGAGCGTCGTTCGGATACTGAATATACGGAACGTATCATTCGTTATCATTCGCCGAGTAAGATTACGATCGCCGGAGCGGATCAAGTCGATTTGTATCTGAGTGACGGATATTATGGTTACGGCTATGATACGGATTATTCGAACGGTAGCGCGAACGTGAATTTTAATATCAATGTCGGCAACGGTTGGGGTTCGCCTTGGTATACCGGTTGGTACGATCCTTGGTTCTATAGTTATAGCCCTTGGTGGACTTATTCATCTCGCTTCTACGGCCCGTCTTGGGGATTCGGTTGGGGCTGGGGAGGCTTTTATGCCGGCTATTATAGTCCGTGGTACGATCCATGGTATGGCCCGTCTTGGGGCTGGGGTGGAGGCTATTGGGGTGGCCATTGGGGGCATCACCATCATTACTATCCCGGTTACTACTCGACTCCAAGTAGACATTATTCAAACGGACGTTCCTCTTATCGAGATAATCGCTCTTATGCGAGTGGCAGAGGTTCCGGTTATACAGGTGGGCGGAGCAGTGGCTCTTCTTCCTTGAGAAATTCCGGATCGACTACAAGACCTTCGTCTTCAAGTTCCTTGAGCAATGGACGTGCGGGATCTACCCGTAGGGAATCTGCTATTTCCTCTGGTGCGGGACGTCGTTCCTCTTCTTCTGTTAGAAATTCGGCAACGACAAGAAGTAGCTCGGGCATAAGTAATAGCTCGGCGAGAACAAGGATTTCCAGAAGTAGTTCTGGAGCCGCATCTTCTTCCGGACGTCAATATTCAGCTCCGGTAACACGTTCTTCTTCCAGAAGCAGTAGCGATTTCTCAAATAGTCGCTCTTCTTCCAGTCAATTTAGAAGTTCCTCTCCTTCTCGTAGTAGTTCGGTAGGTTCTTCTTCCGGTAGCTTCGGTGGAGGTCGTTCTAGTGGAGGCTCTGTTGGTGGCGGAGGTGGCCGTGCTGGTGGTGGTCGCAGGTAAAAGTGTTAGGTTGATAAAATTAGAGATACGATGAAAAGGATAGGAATTATAATGTCGGTGCTTGGCCTGTGTGGCGGCACCGCTTTTTCGCAGTCACAGTTGGATGCCTTTAAGTATTCCCAGACGGAGTTGAATGGTACGGCTCGTTATTTAGGAATGGGTGGTGCTTTTGGTGCGTTAGGTGGTGATATTTCCGCTATGAATACGAACCCGGCAGGCTTGGCGATTTATAAAAGCTCGGAGGTGGTTACGACATTGAGTTTGTCTTCGGCCTCCGCGAAGACCGATTGGCTTGGTTCGAAGGTGGACAACAGCCGTACGAAGGTGAGTTTCGATAATATCGCTTACGTAGGATATTT
>ENA-ORSQ01001708-ORSQ01001708.1-human-gut-metagenome-genome-assembly--contig:-NODE-1708-length-10936-cov-2.761970_pt1 | contig 10936 bp, 10 predicted proteins | sample MGYA00241900_ERZ509164 | MGnify/ENA primary metagenome ERZ509164 (study PRJEB26280, sample SAMEA2338807) | human gut metagenome | biome: human gut; feature: human-associated habitat; material: faeces...
TTGTATCTTCAACAGCATAATATGGAACTTTCTCCCATTCTCCTCTTGCATTTTTTGCATTTCTATAATCTACTTTGTAGTAATTAGTTTTACAAATGTCGTGTAAAAGTGGAGCAATTATAACTGTATCTTCTGGAGTTGATAAACCACTCGCCTTTATTTTTTCTTTAAATATTTCATATACTTTCATGCTATGTTCTAAAAGCCCACCCTCATAATTTCCATGAAATCTTGTACTCGCTGGTGCTGTATAAAAATCTGATTTTTCTAAGAAGTTTAGTAAATTCTCTATTCCTTCTCTTTTAGTTGATCTTAATAATTCAATAAATTCCTCTTTCATAATGCTCTCCTATCTAATAAATTCTTTGTCTTCGCAATATGGTATATCCGTCTTTTCAAAGCTCCATGGCTCATTTGATGCCATTTTTCTCCATAATGTTGCATATGGCTCTTGAGTAAATTCTTTTGTTAATTTGCTCAAATCTTTTTTGGGTAATACTGTTAATGGGTCTATCGTGTAATCTAATCCCGTTTCTTCTGTGTTAGATTTTCTAATTTCTACATGTAAGTGTGGCACTCTTGAGCCTCCACTACAACCTGTTATTCCTATTACCATATCACGTGTAACCTTGTCTCCCGGCTTAACATAAGATTCTCTTAAATGTCCATATACTACTCTTCTACCATCATTATTTAGTATTTCTACCTTATTACCATAACCATCGTTAAAGGCATCAAATCCTTCTGTGGTAGTACCATCAAATTCTGCAAGTAATACCGTTCCATCCGCTATTGGGTGCACTTCTGTTCCAATGTCTGCTGTTATATCAAACCCAGAATGTGCTCTTTGTTTAAATAAAACGTAATGATTCTTTCTAATTCCATATTTATCATGTTCTGTTACTTTATACTTTGGCTCTATTGGCCATGAATATTCTTGTTCCATAATTTTTCCTCCTTATTTTTCAACTTCTTCTTGTAGCTCTTTTATTCTCTCATTAAGTGAAATAATTTTTTCTATTTTTCTTTGTTTAAAATTTATCTTTCCATTATACGTCTGAGCTGTTCTAGCTCTTTTTAGCCTTGATATTTCACGTTGTTCATAACATAGTTGTTCCTTTAGTATTTCAATTTCTTCACTAGCAGGTATTGCTATACCTTCTGGATTATATCCATACAATATTGCAACTTTCTTTTTTATATGGTCTAAATATTTTTTATACTCATCTCTTCCTACTCTACAAATGTGAACCTCTCTATCTCTGCCATCTCTTCTTTTTACATATAAGCTGTCTGTTAAACCAAAAAATTCAGATACATATTTTGATGAAAGATTATCTCTGTGCAATGTTGAGCATAAAAATATTTCTTGTTCACTCTCATTTTCAAAGAATTGTTCCATATGTTTTGTAATACCTTCTAATAACAAAATTCTTGCAAGTCCCGACCTTCTATCTCGTGGGTCTGTTATGTATGTGTCTAATTCTATTGAGTTAGATGGTTTTGCCGTATAATATTTTTTTACATTAAATTCTGGTTTTTCGTGTATTACTAATGGTCCTTTATGTAATATTTTTTTATACTCTAGTTCTTCTTTTTCTCGCCCTATTATCGTTTCTAGTTCTCTTGCCTCAACATCATTTGGTTCTACGTCCTGTTTTCCAAACTCTTTTGCAATATCATCAGCAGTAATCCAGTAAAACATATCATATCTTTCCATAACACCAGTATGAATTTTATCTTGTTCTTGCATATATTCTGACATATACTTATTTAGTAATTCTCTAAGTACACTCTTTTCGTGAAAATGATTGTTTTCTTCATCTACTTCATGTTTCAAAAACGCAATAATATTTTCTCCATATTGTGGAAACTCTGCTAAAATTTTTGCTTTAGCATATTTAAAAGCCTGTACTTTCAGCTTATAAATACTTAACATGTCTCTTCTATAATCTTGCAAGGTTTTGTACTTGTTTTTTACGTATTGATTATAATCATCTCCATATTTGAAATATTTTGTTATATCATTGTACGTAAACGGTTGTTGCCCTTGTGTAATATATGTTGCAGCAATAACCTTGCCATTTTCATCAACTGCAACAAAAACCGAATTTTCTTTAGAATGTGCATATGCAGAAATATCCTCTCTGCCTGTTGGAAAAAGCTGACCGCTTTGGCCTCTTGCCTCCATGTTTTCCATAACCACTTGTTCTAAATTAGCAACCTGTTCTAAATATTGTGCTTCATTGTCTTTTGTAAGTTCCTCTAATTTAAAATTCATTTTATACCTCTTTAGGTCTCAAATTAAGCCAATCTTGACTTAATTTTTATAATATGCTGACTAAATATAATTATATTTTATCGGGCTAATAATATCACAATTTTTTTCATTTGTCTATTCTGAAAAATCATATTTTCTGTGTATTTCTTGTGTATAATCATTTAAGCATGTTTTACTACAAATTCACAATTTTTGCCAATTTATCAGTGTTTAAAATTTATATTTTTGCATTTGCTCTTGTAGAAAATTTACACAAATTCTTCCCATACTAAGTTTGCTAAATCGATGCCTTTTTTACTCAATTTTATGCTATTTTCATCAACTTGTATTAAATCTTCATGAGTAAGTTTATCTAATGTTTTACAATATTTCATAATTGGATTTACTCCAAAGATTTTCTTAAAATCCCCTATATTTACTCCATCTATTTTTCGAAGTCCAAGCATCATAAATTCATTCATCTTATCTTCTTCATTTAAGGTTTCGTTTAACACCAAATTTCTATTTGGATTGCCATTTTCTATATTCTTAATATATTGCTCTAGACTTTCTATATTAGAATACCTTTTGTTGTCCATAAAAGAGCATGCTGCAGCTCCAATTCCAATATATTCTTTTTGTTTCCAACAATCTGTATTGTGTTTCGATTCAAACCCCGGCTTTGCAAAGTTAGATATTTCATAGTGTTTGTATTTATGTTTTTCCAAATAATCCTTTACAAACCAATACATTGCTCGCTCTTCTTCATCTGTTGGTAAAATTGCTATTCCATCTTGTACCATTTTTTCCATCTTTGTATTTTCTTCAACTATCAAAGAATACACAGAAATATGCTCTGGTTTTAAATTTGCTATTGTCTTTACACTTTCCTTTAAATCATCAATAGTTTGGTTTGGAAGAGCCAACATCAAATCCACATTTATATTATCAAATCCTGCCTCTCGTGCCCACTCGAAGGTGTTTTCAAAATCACTATAATTATGAATTCTGCCAATGCTTTTAAGCAGTCTATCTTGAACTGCTTGCAAACCAATGCTTATTCTGTTTATTCCCGCTTCTTTATATGTTTTTAGCTTTTCTTTACTAGCAGTGCCAGGGTTTACTTCAATAGTAATCTCAGCCTCTTCATCAATTTCAAAATTAGCTTTTATAGTCTCCATCACATTCAAAATATACAATTCATCAATAGAAGATGGCGTGCCACCTCCTATGTAAATTGTTTTTATTATAAACTTTGGTTCTAATCCATGCTCATGCATAATCCTATTTTCATTAGCATATTGCACAATTTCACTCTTTAAACATTTAATGTATCTTTCCACCATTTCATATCTATTCGGATATGAAACAAAATCGCAATAATAGCATTTTTGCTTGCAAAATGGCATGTGTATGTATAATCCTATTTCTTTTTCTTCCATTTATTTTTACAAATACTCCTCTATTTTCTTGAATCTATGGCTAACACTAGACTTTCCAATTGGATTTTTAAGCATTGCTCCTAACTGCTCTAATGTTGCTTCCGGATTTTCTTCTCTTAAATTTGCAATTTCTTTTAAATCTTCTGGCAGATTATTAAACTTACCAGACTTCTTCAATTTTTTTATAAGTTCAGCCTGCTTAACAGCTGCATTTATAGTCTTATTAAGGTTTGCTGTCTCACAATTTACAATTCTGTTTACATTGTTTTTCATCTCTCTAAGCACACGAATTTCTTCAAACTTTAACACAGTAGAATGACCACCCACTAAAGCTAACATTTTAGATATTTCTTCTCCATCTTTTAGATAAACTGTTTTTTCTAAAATTTTAGCCCCAATGGAATATTCATTTAACAATTTTAATGTAAATTCCGCACATTCTTTATCTTTAAAAATTATTTCCAAATGGTATTTATTCCTTGGGTTGTTTATTGAACCTGCACCCAAGAAGTTTCCTCTTATATATGCTTTTTTCAAGTTATCTTGTTGTAAATAATTCTCTGCATCTTCTAAAACTGGGATTTCATCACACTTATATGTAATACTGTATGTTTTGCCTGTTATACTTATTTTATAATCCTTAATCTCTAGGTTATTTAAAAGCTTAGCAAACCTATTTATGTTGTACTCACTTTCAGTTGAAAACTTTACATTTCTACCTTTCACATCTATATTATTAGACGCCAAATAACCAAGAAATTCTGCATAAACTTCTTGTTTATTCTTCAAATTATTTATTTGACTTAGTTCCATTTTCAAATCTGATGAAAAAGACATTTCTATCACTTCCTTAATATAAATTACACATATTATAATTATAGCTTAATCTACTATGTTACTTGCTTTTTAATATAAAATAGTAACACTGTATTTTTATTACAAATATCATAAAACAAATAGTCTTGCAATTTAATATTTCTAAATTTTGCCTACTTTTGCAATTACACATCTATCATTTCCGGATAAGTCTTGTATAGTTTTTATTTCTGAATAATTCTTGTTTTCTTTAAGCAGATTTTCCACATCTTCTTTTTGGTCATATCCAATTTCTAATATTAAATATCCATTTTCTATGTAATTGCACGCCTGCTCTATAATTTTTTTATAAAATTTTAATCCATCTTCTCCGCCATCTAGTGCCAAATGTGGCTCATTTTGAACTTGTTTTGGTAAATTGTTTATTACATTGCTTCTTATATATGGTGGGTTTGAAACAATAATATTAAACTTTTGCTCTTGTATGTTTTCAAATAAATTTGATTCGATGAATCTTACATTTGTATTGTTTTTTTCATTATTATTTTTAGCAACATCTAGTGCTTTAGTACTAATATCACTTGCAAAAACTTCAGCCTTATCTCCAAGAAAGTTTTCAAGAGAAACTGCAATAGCCCCACTACCAGTACACAAATCTAATATCTTTATCTTGCCATTTTGTAGAAGTAACTCTTTGCATTTTTTCAAGGTTTCTTCAACAATAATTTCCGTATCTGGCTGTGGAATAAGCACATTCTCGTTTACAAAAAAATTTAATCCCATAAATTCCTGGTTGTTGGTTATATATTGTAATGGCATGCCATTTATTAACTTATTTATATTTTCTTTAAACTTTATATAATCTTCTGCATTAAGCTCATCTTCTAAATGAATTACCAGATATTGTTTTTCTACGCCTAATACAAAAGCTAGTAGTTCTCTTGTTATTATTACGTTATCTTCTATATTATTCTTGCTTAATGCATTTTTTCCTTCTTCAATTACTTCCTTTATTTTCATACTAAAACCTCTTCAACAATATGCAAATATTATACTATTTCCATGTAGCAATTGCAATATTTGTAATAGTAATTACTTTTTATGCGTTAAAAATAAAATAAAGCTATCAGCTTAAAAAATTATGTTGATTACAAACACATAAAATATCTTTAAGTTGACAGCATTGGTCATTCGCTAACAGTTTGACACTATCAAGCACTGTAATGGACTTTCACCTCAAGTTGTTACCCATGCCGGGTGTACTAAATTAACGAGACGAAACTCAATGAGTTCGTCTCGTTGTAAAGTTTCTAGTTACTTATAAACGACAATAAAATAGGACTTATCAATATTGTTATAAATAGTTTCCGCAATACTTCTTGGAAGATTCACACAACCATGCGAACCACTGTTCTTATATATTTCTCCTCCAAATTTGCTACGCCACGATGCATCGTGCAGTCCAATTCCACCATTAAACGGCATCCAGTATTTCACGAAAGAACAATAGTTGGTACCGTCATCATTTTTTCCTCTAAGGTACCGGTCTCTTTGCTTTCCAGCCAGTTTATATACGCCTGTAGGAGTACTATGTCTTGCACTTTCGTTACCTGTAACGCAATTCGTACTTGCAATGAGTGTATCATTTTTGTACATCCAAACGTGTTGATTTGCAATATCGATTTCTACACGGTTCGGCATATGGGCAGATAACAACTCCCCTTCATAAACTGGACTGCAGTCTACGGTTTTTGCTTGTTCTAATAAATCTTTAAGTTCTGCCATCTCCTTCTCTTTGTTCAATTGAGCTCTTAGATTTTTGGGTACATTTACGTTCACAGTGCGATTTGTAGCTTTAAACTGAATTGTTGCATTCACCTTATTTACTTTTGTAGCCAATTCTTCAACAAAACTTTTAATACCCTCATCAACATTAATAGAAAAGTTTCCCTGCTCATCTTGTCCAATCCACGATTTAATCGTATTGGCATCAAGCGTTACAACAGTTCCATCACTTAATATTATATTAATGCAGTTTTTCAAAAAATTATTAAGATACGTGACTCTTGCTGTAAGATCTGTTTCAGTCACACTCGGGTTCGACCGAGTCACCTCAGAAAAGTCAATTCCGCCTTCTTCTTCACCTTTTAGTTCCTGAAGGGCAAAGTCTAAAGCTTCATTAAAGTCGATTGCGTTACCAAAAGTCTCCTTTTCAACGTCAAAGTTATTACCATTCCAAGTTATGTGAGCATCTTTAGGTTCAACCATATTTTTTTGTTGCAATTCAGGAATAGTTGCTAGATACATCGCTAACTGCCCTTTATTAAGTGAAGCAACATCATTTACTCCATACACTCTGTTAGTATTTCTGTCCTTATGTTGTTTAGCAAAAATATCTTCAAATTTTTCCTCTTCAAAGACAAACCCAATTTCATTGTTCTTTACTTCATACGTAGTTCCATCAATGAAATTAAGCTTGTTGGTATATTCACCTGCTTCCTGTTGAACTTTTTCTAATGCCCTATCAACCGTCAGGTACGAACAATCTATGCCTCCAATAAACGTGCCTCTTAAGAAATGAGTGTCTCTAAACTCCAGTACCTTCAAAAAGGCAAAAAGGGTTATCATTCCTATGCCAACCATTCCAATGGAGTTAAAAGTCTTCCACATTGCCGTTTTGTCATAAAAACCTTCCTTTCTTTGTCTTGAATGTAGTCACATTCATGCAAAAATTATTGTGACTGTTGCCAATTATACTATAATAGACATAATATGTCAATTTAGACCTGACATATATTTTGATGGTCACATTTACGCCAGTGTTTTTAACTAAATAATTCTTCTTTTGTATAACTAATTGAATCACTGCTAGTTGTTATTATTGTTCCTTCTATCGCTCTCTTCTTTTCTTCTGTTTTGCCAGCATTAGATAACCAATTATGCGAGCCCATAAACATATATTCATCATCAACAATTATTATTTTAGCATGTAATGGTGGATAATATACAAAATTTTCTTTTCCTAACAAATTATATAATTCACTAACTATTTCTTTAACTTCCTCTGGCTTTGCATACCCCAATGAATCTCTTTTCATTAGTTCATTTGCAATTTCATCTGGTCCATTAACATTTTTGTTACCATTTTTATACCCAAATATAATTTTAACATGACAGCCATTTGCTTTTAATCTTTTTATTTCATTCATAAACTCTTCATTTATTACATTTTTTCTAAGCCATGGTGACATTATTAATAATTCTTTTTTGGTGTTTTTTAGTATATACATCAATAAATCGTAGTGTTGCTTTGCATCAATAATTGTTCCACATTTAAAATTATTTTGTATATATAGCCCAATATTATCATTTGCAATTTCTAATTCTGGCTGTAAAACTTGCAATATTCTTTCACTAAAATTTTTGTTTAGCACTGAATTTTCAATATCATACAGACTATAAACTAGCCCATTAGCTTTAATGTATTTTATCAATTTTGCAATATAGTTTTCAGATCGTTCAGCTACATCTACATTTCCAACATATATAAATTGTTTTTTAGCCCTTGTTACGGCTACATTTAACATGTTGTATTTGTCTCCTATGAATTTTATGGCCCATTTTGGTTCTATAGCATCCAAAGTTGGAGTAAAAAGAACATAATCTTTTTCTTTTCCCTGAAAAGCGTGAACTGTTCCAATCTTTATATCTGTTAATCCTTCTCTTTCTAGTCTACTCTCAAGTAAGCGTTTTTGCTCTCTGAATGGAGTAACAATTGCAATTGATGGATTACTTTTATCTTGTTCCTTTATATACTTTATTGCCTGAATACATGCCTCCGCTTCAACCTTATTTTCATTTTTGCTTCCATTTTGATTGTCTTTTCTAGTTCTTTTACCTCTAACATCTAAAGCAATCATATTATTAAAAAATGGTTTATCAAATTTATCTTCAACATTCATATTTAGCTTATTTTCATATACATTTTGGTTTGAAAAATTTATTATATTTCTTTCACATCTATAATGTTCATTAAGTATAATATTTTCTCCATCACTTAAAATATCTGTGTTTTTACTTGCCAAGGCTTGAATACTGTTTTCTTCAATTTTTATGTTCTCAAATTTTTCTCCTATTGCATTCTGATATTCATTAAAATTTTTATTTACATTGTTGTATATTGGCTCTATTTGTTTAATATCTCCTACTATTACTGCCTTTTTAGCACGGTACAAGGCCGTTACAACATTATGTGGCAATATTTGTCCTGCTTCATCTATTAATTCTAAGTCTATATATTCTGGAATTAAATGAAAACATCTTTTACATAACGAATCTAACGTAGTAGTTACAACTGGAAAGCATAAGAACAATGTATTCCATAAATTTCTTATTATCTCTTGTTTATCAGCATTATATATGTCTGATGAATCATAAAATTTCTGACATATGTATGAAGATTGTCCTTCTGGCATAAATAATTTTAAGTTTTCAGAAATTTCTTTTCCATTCTTTATTATATATGCCTCATTTAATTTTAATGCCAAAAGAAACAATTCTTCGTTTAGTTTATTAAAATAACCCCCACAATACATACCCATTATATTTTGGTAATTCCAATATTTCTTTTCATTCTTTGAATTAAATTTATTTATAAGATTAATTTCATTCAAATTAGATGAATTTTCTTCGAGTTCTGTTTGTAATTCTTTCAGTTTTGTTTCTATCTCTTCACACTGATTTTTTAGCTTATCTATTACATTTTCAATATTTCCTTTGTTTGCTATATATTGGTCTAATTCCTTATTTTCTGTAGTTTTTTCGATTAATATTCTTGCTATTTCTTTTTCAAATTCAATATTCTTATATGATTTATATTTTTTATAATTAATTGCTTTTGTAAATAAATTACGGTTTATTTTTTCAAACTCAATCTTTTGTTTTTCTAAATCTTTAATAGACATTTCATATTCAATAATTTTCTCTTGAGCATTTTGTATTTTTTCATCTGTTGATTCCTTTCCTGTTACTTCCTTTATTTCTTTTGAAATATCTATGCTTCTATTACGAGACCAACTTTTAACTGCTCCACCATATCGCCTAACTCCTGCTGTAGAATCCGAAAAGCTCTTCCTCCCGTACAGTGACCGGTATAAATCTTTTTTACACCAGTTGCCTTTATTTTTTCTGCCAACTGCCGAATTTCAGTTTCCCCCTTTTGAAAAATGTGGAAGCCACCAATCATCATTTTTGCCGGCTTTTCAAACAGTTTGCTGACCTCATTTATAATATTGTCTGCGCCACCATGCGAACAGCTGTTAAAAATAATAAGACCATCCTCTTCCTCTATTACAAGACTTTGTTCATGGGCGAAATCGTCCGGTCGCCAACGTCTGCCGTCTCTGATATACATTTTATTGGCGGCTCCGATTGTCTCAAGACCTTTTGTCGTATGGGGAATCAGATATACATTTTCATAAAGTTTGTACTTTCCGGTCACATATTCAATTCTATCCTTCTGTCTGGTTAAGATATGTTTTGGAATTCCAATATATTTATGAATAAACCACTTCTTAAAATAACAGTTCCCTTTTGAAGATAAAATTTCGCATTCTCATTTTCTTCAAAAAATGCCTGCATCCCATTTGCATGGTCATAATGGGCATGGGACAATACCCCATAATCCACTGCCCCGATATCCTTTTCCAATGCTTTTGCATTTACCAGAAAACGGTTTGATGCACCCGTATCAAGCAGTATATTTTTTCCTGCCTGTTCGATATAAATGCTCAACCCCCATTCTCCAGTTGCAATTTCCGTTCCTATATTATCTACTAATACAGTTGCTTTCAAATTGAATCCCCCTTTTCTTATCTCATTACTTTTCATTATACCAATTTCCACTATTTCTACAATCATATCCTGGCAGCTTTCTTCCTGCAATTTTCTTCATGCATCTATCATCCATTGTAGTTTCTCCTGTTTCTCGTATTGTTAACTCATATCTTATTTCAGGTTGACATTCAGTTAATTTTTGTTTATCATAAAGAACTGTAAAATTCACACAGATACAAAGGAGACAAACCATGGATGCACTGACACTGGCACAGGAAATTATTGACGGACGACGCATTACGCGAGAGGATGATTTATCCTTTTTTCTTACCTGCGATTTAAAGGAATTATGCGAAGGAGCCGACAAAATCCGTGCTGCAAGAATTGGAGATAAAGTAGATTTATGTTCTATCATAAACGGACGAAGCGGACGCTGTCCGGAAGACTGTAAATATTGTGCCCAGTCTGCACATAACCATACCAACTGTGAAGTATATGACTTCCTGCCGGAAGAAGATATTATCAAAGCCTGCAAAATGAACGAAAGCGAAGGAGTTGACCGATTTTCTATCGTAACTGCGGG
>ENA-ORSQ01001709-ORSQ01001709.1-human-gut-metagenome-genome-assembly--contig:-NODE-1709-length-10931-cov-2.069051_pt1 | contig 10931 bp, 7 predicted proteins | sample MGYA00241900_ERZ509164 | MGnify/ENA primary metagenome ERZ509164 (study PRJEB26280, sample SAMEA2338807) | human gut metagenome | biome: human gut; feature: human-associated habitat; material: faeces...
TCTTTTATAACTTTGCGAAGTAAACAGATGGCGAATGAAAACAATGCGTAGCTTGAAGTGGTTAAGACCCCTCTTGGTAGTACTCTTTATGAGTTACTACGTGGGTGGCACGGCCTTTACCCATACGCATCATTTCCTAAACTCTAGTATCACTCACTCTCATCCCTATCTGCCGGGAGCCGACGGCTTGCCTCATCATGAGCATAGTACGGTAGCGTTTAATACGATTGAAGAGCTGACCGAATTGTGTCTGGAGTTAATTCCGTACTTACCTTTGGTTATGGCTTTGGGGCTTTGATGGTAGTGCTCGTCTTTCTAAAGAAAGAGGTTGTCTTGCGTCTTGTGCGGCGTGGCGAATCCCGTGCGCCTCCCTCGTTTGGTATAGTAGTTTGAATCAAGCATTAGAATCACTTTTTATACTAAACATTTTACGCATCTTATATGAAATCTATATTTTTACTATTGCTTCCAGCAATAGTATTATGCTCTTGCCATACCCAAAAGCAAGAGGATGAGTCTGCGCATGCCGTAACACTCAAAGGAGATATTATACATATCGGTTCCGAATCTCCTGTTTTATCCAAGTTGACAAAGGAAACGGTTAAACAGGAACCTTACCGTATGGAGTTTACCACCTCGGGGGTCGTACAGGCGATTCCTTCTAATTATGCGGAGGTGGCTTCACCTGTAAGCGGGCGAATTACGAAATCGTTCGTTCGCTTAGGGCAAAAAGTGGCCCCGGGTAGTCCGATCTTCGAGATTAGCGCTCCCGCTGTTTATGAGGCGGGGAAATCTTATTACCAAGCTCACCAAGAGATGGAACTGGCCTTGAAAAGCTTGAATCGGGAGAAAGACTTGATGAAAAACAAGGTTGGTGTCCAAAAGGAATTGGAAGAGGCCGAGGTGAATTACGAGTTAAAGAAAAAAGACTATGAGAATATGGTAGCGGCATTGAAAGTCTTTCAGATTAATCCGGATGAAATGGCTTTGGGGCAACCATTGATCGTTCGCTCGCCTATAGCCGGTGAGGTCGTGAAAGATCGGATCGTAATCGGGCAATATATGAAAGAGGACGCCGAGCCTGTAGCTGTCATCGCCGATTTGAGCAAGGTATGGGTGGTCGCCCATGTAAAAGAGAAGGATTTGAGTTTAATACAGGCTTTGGATGAGGTGGAAATCCGGTTGGTAGCCATGCCGGATAAACCGATATCGGGAAAGATTTATCACATCAGCGAGATGCTGGACCCCGATACCCGTTCGGTGGAGGTCTTGATCGAGTGCGATAACAGTACCCGTTTGATGAAGCCGGAGATGTACGGCACGGTCAAGCTGAGCGACCGTGAGGCGGAGGTGATCCGTATACCTACTTCCGCTATCTTGCAGGAAGAGGAGAACATGTACGTATTGGTGGAATTGGGGAATAACGATTACCGGAAACAAAAGATCGAGACCGGCCATACTGAAGATGGCAAGACGGTGGTTTTATCCGGCTTGAATGTAGGTGACGAGATCGTAGTTACGGGAGCGTTTTATTTACTTGACGCACGCTAACGGATTATGAAAAGGATTATTTACTTGGCGATACATCGGCGAGGACTGATGTTCGTGTTATTTCTGTTCTTAGCGATCGTTGGTTATTATTCTTGGATGCGGTTGGCGATAGATGCTTATCCGGATATCGCCGATACCACCGTGCAAGTCGTGACGCAGGTTCCCGGATTGGCCGCCGAGGAGATCGAGCAACAAATCAGTATTCCGATCGAGCGGGCTATGAATGGTCTGCCGGGACTAAACGTAATGCGTAGCAAGAATACGTTTGGTTTATCTACGGTCGTATTGGTTTTTGATGATGGTATTGAGGATTATTGGGCCCGGCAACGTGTACAAGAGCGGTTGGTAGACGTGGAGCTTCCTTATAATGCGGTTCCCGGCTTAAATCCTTTGACTTCGCCGACGGGAGAGATCTTTCGTTATGTGGTGGAAAGTGACCGTTTAGACTTGAGGGAGTTGACCGATTTGCATAAATGGGTAATTATTCCGAGACTGAAACAGGTTACGGGTGTAGCGGATGTAAGTAATTACGGCGGTATCACTACCCAATATCAGATCGAGGTGAACCCTTATAAGATGGAGCAATACGACATTACCTTAGGGGATATTACGGAAAAGATAGAGAAGAATAACGTGAACGCCGGTGGTAGTATGTTAAGCCGGGGGGATTTGAGTTATGTGATCCGTGGAATCGGTCTGGTTAAGGACTTGGAAGACTTGGGGCATATCGTGATCAAGACAGTGAATGGTGTCCCGGTCTACTTGAATGATATCGGTAAACTGAAATACGGAAACTTGGAGCGTAAGGGCGTTTTAGGTTTTACGGACGATACCCGTGATTACTCCGATGGCGTGGAAGGTATCGTACAAATGCTCAGGGGGGAGAATCCGTCCCGGGTGTTGGATGATGTGCATAAGGCGGTAGACGAACTAAATAACGAGACACTTCCCGAGGGAACCCGTATCCATCCGTTTATGGATCGTACGGATTTGGTTAATACGACCTTGCATACCGTATCGCATACGTTGTTCGAGGGTATGGTATTGGTTGTCTTAGTACTGATCTTATTCTTGGGGAGTTGGCGTGGCGCTTTGTTGGTGGCCTTAACCATTCCCTTGTCTCTATTGATTGCCTTTATCTTGATGCATGTTACGAATATTCCTGCGAACCTACTTTCCTTAGGCGCTATAGACTTCGGTATTTTGGTAGACGGAGCGATCGTGATGATGGAGACGGTCTTGAAGAAAAGGGAACGGCATCCGGATGAGGTATTGACGGAAGATTCGATCTTGCGCCGTACGACTGAGGTGGCTCGCCCGATCTTTTTCTCTACATTAATTATTATAACAGCCTATCTTCCTTTGTTCGCTTTTGAGCATATTGAGAAGAAATTGTTTACGCCGATGGCTTATACCGTAGGGTATGCTTTGCTGGGCGCTTTGTGTGTGGCCTTGTTCTTGATTCCGGGATTGGCCTTTTATGCGTATCGTAAGCCGGGAAAGATTTACCATAATCGTTGGTTGGAGAAACTTTCCACGGTTTATCATTCACAAATTGTCCGATTGATGGAGAAGCCAAGACGGGTTATTGTACCGTTACTGGCGATATTGCTGGGAGCGGGGATTTTAAGTTATACCGTAGGAAAAGACTTCTTGCCTCCGTTGGATGAGGGGGCGATCTGGATACAGGTACAGCTTCCTCCGGGTATTTCCATTGAGAAATCGAAGGAGATGGGGGCGGAGCTTCGGAAGACTTTGAAAGAGTTTAAGGAAGTCTCATATGTAATGACTCAAGTCGGTCGCGATGATGAGGGGGCGGAAGCGTTCTCACTCTCTCATGTGGAGTGTGGCGTGGGATTGAAACCCTATAGTACATGGAAATTCGGTAAGACGAAAGCGGATCTGATCGAGGAAATGGCGGCTAAGTTGGAGACCATGCCCGGCTACTCGGTCGGTTTCTCCCAGCCGATCATCGATATGGTGATGGATCAGATCGCTGGGGCTCATAGTGATTTGGCGCTGAAGATTTATAGCGATGATATTACGGAAAGTCGCCATATTGCGGATCAAGTCGCTAATGTGTTGAAGGAAATACCGGGTGCTGCCGACGTAGCGGTAGATCAAGAGCCTCCGTTGCCGCAATTGCAGATTATTGCGGATCGTGCCCGTATCGCCCAGTATGGCTTGAACGTGTCGGATGTGGCTGATTTGATTGAGTTAGCGATCGGTGGAGCTTCTATTTCCCAGATATTTGTCGGAAGTAAAAGTTATGACGTGATTTGTCGTTTCGATGACGCTAGCCGCAATTCTCCCGAACGTATCGGAAATCTATTGCTGACTACCGGTTCCGGAACAAAGATTCCTCTTTCGCAAGTAGCGGAGATTAAGATGACAACTGGTGCCAGTACGATTACCCGTGAGATGAATAAGCGGCACTTGACGGTACGGGTTAATTTACGTGGCGTGGACTTGACGGCGTTCTTGAATAAGGCGAATGCGTTGATCGATAAAGAGGTGAAATACGATCATGATTCCGTGCATTTGAAATGGGCCGGACAGTTCGAGAACCAGCATCGTGCGTATGCCCGTTTGGGGGCTGTGGTTCCTTTGGCGTTGGGGCTGATGCTGCTTTTGTTGTTTGCGGCTTGCGGTAAATTCCGGCAGGCGGCTTTGATGATGAGTGTCGTTCCCTTGGCTTTGTTTGGTGGTATGCTGGCGTTGAATGTGCGGGGAATGACGTTGAATGTTTCCTCGGCGGTTGGTTTTATCGCCTTGGTCGGTGTCGCTATCCAAAATGGCGTGATCATGATTTCCCATATCAATAACTTACGTACGAGGGAGCGGGATTTGAAAGATGCGGTGATAACGGGAACCAAGCACCGTTTCCGTCCGATCTTGATGACGGCTACGGTTGCGGTCTTGGGATTGCTTCCTGCCTCTGTCAGTACGGGGATCGGTTCGGACGTGCAGCGTCCCTTGGCTACGGTAATCGTTTACGGGCTTTTATTTGCTACGGTAATCACGCTTTATGTGCTTCCCGCTTTATACTATATGATCGAGAAGCATTATGAGGGGAAGGATTTGACGCCGGTATCGGAGGAAAAAGAGCTACACGCTTAATCCGGCGGTGGAATTAAAAAGATGTACTATGTTTAGATTAGAAGATATGAAGAAATATATAATCCTGTCGTTACTCTGCGGATGCTTATCCGCGAATGCCCAGACCATGGTTCCGCTTACGTATCGGCAATATATGGAGCGGGTTGCGGAAGGTAACCTTGAGTATGCGTCGGAGAAATTGAATGTGCCGGCCGCTAAGGCCGAGGTAACGGCGGCAAAGGTGTTTAACGATCCGAATCTTTCCGTGTCTTATTTCAATAATGAGAATAATTCCTTGCAGATGGGAGAAGGTGTTGAGGTAGAACTGAGCAAAACTTTCTCTTTTGGGAAACGGGGTGCGAATATCTCATTGGCACGTAGCGAGAGTGAGTTGACCGAGGCATTGTTGGCCGATTATTTCCGGAATCTCCGGGCAGACGCTACGATTGCCTATATGGAAGCCTTAAAGCAACATGAGTTGTATAAAGTAAAGGAGAATGCCTATGAGAATATCCGGGCATTGGCGGAGAGCGACAGTATCCGTTTCTCTTTAGGGCAAATCCGTGAGGTGGACGCTACGCAGAGCCGGGTGGAGGCCGGGGTCTTGCGGAACGAGTTGTTGCAAGCCGGTGCGGAATTAAAGAATGCTTTCTCGAACTTAAACCTCTTGACAGGGACTTTCAGTATGGATACTTTATTTCACCCAGAGGCCGAGTTACGTATGGAGCCTCGGAATTTTATCCTTGTTGACTTAATAACAGCGGCAAGCGAGGGGCGTACGGATTTGGTAGCTGCCTTAAAAAACAAGGAAGTGGCCGCTAGAGCCTTGAAAGTAGCTCGCCGGGAGCGGAATACGGATGTGGATTTGTCTATCGCCGTAAGCCGTAATGCCCGGGTTTATAATGAGGAAGCCCCGGCGCCTCCTTTTACCGGAGTGACGGCAGGTATCGCTGTTCCTTTGAAATTCTCTAATTTCAATAAGGGGACGGTTCGTGCCGCTCGTTATCGGGAGCAACAAGCGGAAGCGCAATATAAGCAGGCTCTTTTGCAAGTGCAGACGGAGGTGATGCAGGCATATCGCAATTATCAATCTTTCGCCGAGCAAGTCAATCATTATCAGGATGGGCTTTTAAGGCAAGCCCGTGAGGTGATGGATGGCAAGATTTACAGCTATAATAGGGGGGAAGTCTCTTTGTTGGAAGTCTTGGACGCCCAGCGTACTTACGATGAGGTACAAGCTCAGTATATTGAGACGCTGTTTAATTACAGCTCAGCCTTGGTCGAATTAGAACGTTCGACGGGTATTTGGGATATTGAGATTTGATTTGCGCTATAATTCAGAAAAGTAACAAGGGATAAATTGTAAGACGCTTACATTTCTATCCCTTGTTATTTTATCTGAATAAATCCATCAGTTTATCCGGTGATTGCCTAGTATCGAATATCTGATATTTCAGTAAATGATTCTTCTGCATGTTTAGACCATTGGATTTCTTTTACCATGAAGCCAACTTTTTTTGTAGTTTTTTCTTCAGCGCTTTTTGCGTACAATAATCCCCATTGTTGAAATCTACTTCAGATTCAGCTATCTTACAAGTTAATTCAGCCTCGTCTGGTGCCCAAGGATAAAGACTCTCCTTTTGCTTGGCAAGGCATAGACGTTTTATATAGGTCTCCACTTTCGATAATCTTTCCTCATCCATGCCTTTTATCAAGTCATAGAGATATTCTTTCCGTAAATTTAATTCCATCGTTGTCATAACGATTTGTTTTTTAGGTTTCTTAAACTAGACAAAGATAGCGTATATATTTGGATATTATGTATTTTTGCATCTAAAAAATGAGCGCATGATATTCTACTTTACAGGGACAGGAAACTCCCGTTGGGTTGCGGAAGCGTTAGGAACGGCTTTCGATGAGCCGTTGGTTTCCATTGCCGATGCGTTGAATGAGGGTAAGGATGAGAATGTTTATCCATTGAGGGAGAGGGAGAAAGTGTTTTTTGTGTTTCCTGTCCATTCTTGGGGGCCGGCTGTATTGGTGTCCCGTTTTATTTCCCGGTTGATCCTGTCTGGATATAAAGGGCAAGAGGTTTATTTCGTCTGTACTTGTGGTGATGATTGTGGATATACGGATCGGATCATGCGGAGCACCTTGGCGAGACGGGGAATTACCTTAACCGGAGGATTCTCTATACAAATGCCGAACAATTATATCTTAATGCCCGGCTTCGACGTGGATAGTAAGGAGGTAGAGACTGAAAAACTGAAAAAAGCACCGGAACGTGTAGACGAGATCGTAGAGGCGATCCGGCAGAAGAAAAATCCCTCTTTGTATTGTGCGGGAAGTGCCCCTCTTTTGAAGAGCTATATGGTCTATCCGTTATTTACTCACTTTGCGATAGGCAGCAACCGATTTTATGCTACGGATACCTGTATCTCTTGCGGTATCTGTGCGAAGGTCTGTCCGACCGGTACGATTTCCCTGTCGGGTGACGGAAAACCGGAATGGGCTGATACTTGCGTTCAGTGCGTTGCCTGTATTCATCGTTGTCCGGTGCGTGCGATAGAATATGGGACGATCTCGTTGAAAAAGGGACGTTATCATCACCCAGAGTTTAAGTAATCAATAAATAGAATAGAGAAATGAAGCAATTTTGTATGATGGCGCTTGCCGGCCTTTTGGTGGTTGGTTGCCAAGAAGTTCCAAAAGGATATGTTATCAATGGCGAGGTAGAGAATATGCCCGACGGCAAGATTTACTTGAAGTCATTCCGTAATAAAATGTTCTTTGACGTGGATACGGCAGAGGTAAAAGACGGGAAATTCACCTTTAAGGGTGAGGTAGATCAGCCTTTACTTTTTGGTTTGGCAACCGAGAATATGAACTATCCGGTTCAGCTCTTCTTGGAGAATACGGATATGAATGTCAAGATCGGGAATGACGGGGAGACCATCACCGTACGGAACTCGCCGGTGAATGATGTCTTTCAAGAAAATGCGGAGAAGGTATTTGAGGAAGGGTATGATATTGACAGTTTGATTTCGAAATATCCGGATTCTCCGGCGGCGGCGTTCTATCTATATCGTTATTTTACCTACCAATTATCTTTGGATGATTTGAAGGCGACTCGTGCGAAGATTTCCCCGGCATTGGCGAATAGTCCTTATGTGAAGGACTTGGACGGTATTATCAAGCAATTAGAACACGTACAGATCGGACAAGTCGCTCCGGAGTTTTCCTTGCCGGATACTGCAGGAGTTTCTGTGTCATTGTCGGACTTTAGGGGAAAATATGTGTTATTGGATTTTTGGGCCTCTTGGTGTCCCCCGTGTCGCAAGGAAAACCCTAACGTGGTAAATGCCTTCCAGCAATATAAGGATAAGAACTTTACGATCGTAGGTATATCCTTGGACAAGGATAAGGCTAAATGGCAGAAAGCGATCGCAGACGATCATCTGACTTGGGCTCACGTTTCCGACTTGAAATATTGGGATTCTGAGATCCCTGCTCTTTATGGGGTACGAGGTATTCCGGCAAATGTGTTATTGGATCCGAATGGGGTGATCATCGCCAAGAATATCACTGGAGAAGACTTACAGAATACCTTGAAGGAAGTGATTAAATAAGGATACGTTACTGCAACCCGCCTTGCAGTAGTGCTGCAAAGCCGTTGCAGTAGTATAAACAAAGGGAGTGTATTGGATTAAGCCTAATACACTCCCTTTTTTATGGATAAGTTATGACTTTTCTTTATTTAAGCGGAATAAGGGTAAAGCCCCAGTTGTATTCCCGGTTTGCGGGTAATGTATAAGCTGGTTCCGGACGTGAACCCCAGCTATCATAACCTGCTACACCTTGTTGTTTCAAGTCGACGCAAACCTCAACGAAGTCGCGAGGCGTGATATTGTTGATATGATGCTGGCGACGTAATACGTTCTTTGCTGCGGCTTCATCATGATTCGCTACTTGCTCTGGTGTGAAATTACTCCATTGACGGGATAGGCCAGTCGCTTCCTCGTCATCGAAATCCTCTATGGAATTACGCAAAGCGTTAAATCCAATCGTATTATCCGCTTGGATCAACAAGCCTTTCTTGCCGGTACTAAGTGATACCCAACGAGTGTCGGTATGATGACCGTTTTCCTGCGGGCGTACATATGGGAAATATAATTCCTCGGCTGTAGATTTATATAAGCCGACCATACTACCGGCGTTTCTATCCAAGTAGTTCTCAGCAGGTCCTCGTCCGAAATATTCCACTTGATTCATGCTTGCCGGTAAGCGGAAGCGAACACCGATACGGGGAACATTCAATTTGGAAGCCTCTTTACGGGCGGCGTCACGTCCCGGAGTGAAAGTTGCCGTGCGAGTAGATTCCGATACCTCGGTTTGGGCGGCATCCATATCCGTGGATGTGAAACGGGCGGCCACATTTACAGCTCCGCTTGGATAGATCGTATAATTAACAATGTATAGATTTCCTGCCGGCAATAAATAGTTCACGTTAACCACGGCGTTATTGCCATCCATAGTGACGGTAGCGTCTGTTACGTTGAAGTTCTTGCTGCTTTCCTTCCATACTTGTAAGCGTTTTGGCATACCATTTCCGTAATCGTTATCGGTCGGCGCACGCCAGAAGTTCGGTTGGATACCAAAACCCTCGCTGAAATATTCCGTACCATCCACTTTATAAGAAGTAACGATTCCTGTCTTCTTGTTAAACATGAAGTTTACCTTTGAGGAGGATGCCGATAAGTTATCTCCATTTGTCGAAACCGTTAATTTAGGGCCGCTGGTCTTAAACGCCTTCTTGGGGCTTTCGATCGGTAAGCGGAATTGATCGCAAGCGATTTCGTGTCCGATAGGGATTAACGGCTCTTTTTCTACGGTCGTTACGTTGAAGTTTACGAAATATTCCGTACCGGCTTGTGGCTTTAAGTTGCCTACGGGAACCGTAAATTCCTTAGAAGCTTGGGGTTCTATGTCCAAAGAGACTTTACCGGAGCGTACAACTTTATTATTGGCTGTTACGCTATAGTGGACCATATATTTCTTTAGGTTCGTGAAATAAAAACGGTTCGTGACGCGGAATAAACCGTTCGCTAAATCGATCGCCTCAAACCCGATATTTTGATGGGCGTATTTAACCTCTGCCATAGCGGGATGCGGGGTACGATCCGGGTTTACTATACCGTTGCAAAGGAAGTTTCCGTCACTAGGGGCGTTTACTCCATAGTCACCACCATAGGTATAATATTCACGTCCATTCTTATCTTTTTCCAAGATACCTTGGTCCACCCAGTCCCAGATGAATCCGCCTTGCAGGTTCGGGTATTTATAGATAGCTTTCCATTGATCCCATAAGTTGCCGGAAGAGTTTCCCATCGCATGTGAATACTCCGAAGGAGCTACCGGACGATCACTACCCTTACGCCCGATTTCCTCTAGCCATTCAGCGCTCGGGTATTGAGGTACGTACATATCCGTATTCCATTCCCAAAGGGCACGTTCATAGTTCACCGGACGATTCATGCTATTTATTTCCTTGTCTTTCAGATATAAATAAGTTTGATAGAAGTTGTATCCGTTTCCAGCCTCGTTTCCGAGTGACCAGAAAGTAACGCTCGGATAATTCTTGTTTCGTTCGTACATATTCATCGTACGGTCCATATGCGGGATCAGCCATTCCGGATTATTACCCAAAGTGCCGCCTTTTTTCAGGCTGTAATACATACCGTGAGACTCGATATTCGCTTCATCGTAAACATACAATCCGTATTCGTCGCAGAGTTCATAGAATTTACGGTCTTGCGGATAGTGGCATAGGCGGACAGCGTTGATATTGTTTTGCTTCATCAGCTCGAAATCCTTACGCATGAGTTCCTCGGTTACGTAATGTCCGGTTTCCGGGTTATGCTCATGAATATTGACACCCTTGAACTTAACCGGTTGCCCATTGAACAATAAGACCGTATAAGGTTTTCCGTCTTCCGCTACTTGGTCAATTTGCTTCATCTCGAACCGGCGGAAACCAACGTTGAATGGAACTACCTCGATTACCTTACCCTCTTCTTTTATCGTCATCAATAATTTGTATAGATTCGGATGCTCGGCACTCCAAGGGGCTACGTTCTTTAAATCATACTCGAAAGATGCTGTTTGAGGACTTGCAGGACTTACCCATATATCATTAGCCTCGGAGGTCACAAGATTACCTTTTGCGTCCAAAAGCTCATATCCGACATTTAAATTTTTCGTTTCTTGGGTATGATTCTTTA
>ENA-ORSQ01001723-ORSQ01001723.1-human-gut-metagenome-genome-assembly--contig:-NODE-1723-length-10869-cov-4.670797_pt1 | contig 10869 bp, 10 predicted proteins | sample MGYA00241900_ERZ509164 | MGnify/ENA primary metagenome ERZ509164 (study PRJEB26280, sample SAMEA2338807) | human gut metagenome | biome: human gut; feature: human-associated habitat; material: faeces...
CCGGTGCGGCGACCCTTGTAGGGCTCCTTTTGCAGGCCGCCCACATTCTCGCCCTTTTTGAAGTCCAGATGGTAGTGGTAACCGTCGCGGTAGATGTCAGCGGTCATCCAGGCAGAGGCGTACTGGGTAGCACACAGGCCCAGACCGTTCAGGCCCAGGCTGAAATCATAGTTGCCGCTGCCCTCGGCGTATTTGCCGCCGGCGTACAGCTCGCAAAAGACCAGGTCCCAGTTCCAGCGCTCCTCGGCCTTGTTGTAGTCAACGGGGATGCCGCGGCCAAAATCCTCGACCTCGACGACGTGGTCCGGGAACAGCGTGACATTGATGCGGTTGCCGTGGCCGTCGCGTGCCTCATCGATGGAGTTGGAAATAATTTCAAAAATGGAATGAGCGCAGCCCTCGACACCGTCGGAGCCGAAGATAACCGCCGGGCGTTTTCGCACACGGTCCGCGCCCTTCAGCTGGCGGATGCTGTCATTGCCGTATTCCTGTTGTTTTTTTGCCATGCGGCGGGTCCCTCCGAATTTATAGTAAAACAGTGGTAGTTTTTGCACATGTAGATTTATTAAACCACAAGGCACAGCGGTTTGTCAAATTTGATTTAGTCAGATTTTCTTTCTGCAGAGGTCGATGCCCGCCTCCGCCCCTATAAGCTCAGTTTAATACAACATTCAGTTGTTGTCAAGTTGTTTTTAATTGCAGTCACAGTTGCAGTCCTCCACCCGGTTGCGGTCTCCTATGACGGCGGTCCAATATTCGGTGCCCTGATAGCGGAAGATGACCCAGTCATAGCCGTTATATTTCCGTGTGCTCTGCTTTACCACGCAGTAATTGCCCAGCGGCAGGTAGCCGACCACATCGTTGAAGTTGGCGGTATTAAAATACTCGCACCGGGCGTTGAACACGACCAGACGCTTGCCGCTGACCGTCTCCATAGAAGGGCCGGAGACCCCATAGTTGTTGTAGCCTCCGGCTCTGATCTCGGGCAGAAAGTCCTTGTAGCTGCGGTCCAGGTCGCACGCGCCGGAGATCCCGCTGGCGCTGCCGCTGCCTGTGTACTGCCACATGGCATAGCTGCCGTTGTACCCCAGCGCCGAGCGGTAATCCGCGACCCACAGCGGGTACCGGCTCAACGCGGCGGCATTCAGATAGCTGTTGATATAGTTTGTGTAGCTGTACCACCCGGCGTACCATTTGCGCTGGTAGAGAATGTCCATGGCGTACTGCACCAGACTTGTCAGTGCGGCACGGCCCAGGCTGGTAAGGCTCGAGTCCTCGACGTCCACAAAGACCGGGTACTCCAATTGCAGGCCGTCCATGACGTTCAGGAACGTCGTCAGCTCGTTGGCAACGGCGGCGCGGGTGCGGGCGTAGGTATAGTAGTAGGCCCCTACCCGCAGACCCGCGGCCTTGGCCCCGTTGACGTTCTGCAAAAAGTACGGGTCCACGTACAGGCCGCCGCTGTTGGCGGAACCGACGCGGACAATGGCAAACTGCTTGCCCGCCGCCGCCACCCTGCCCCAGTTGATATTGCCCTGATAGCGCGACACGTCAATGCCATTTTGGAAAAACGCCATAAAAAGCCCCCCTTTGCGGTATAATATGCAAAGAGGGGGCGGGGTGTGTAATATCTGTTTCCGCTGCAAGGGCGGCAGCCAGGGGGGCCTTTACGCCAGGCGGCGAATTGTATACGCATCGAACAGCTTTTCAATCTGTATATTTTTCACAGCAATTTGATCCTCAAATCTCCCAGCAGCGACACTGCCTCCGGCAGGGAGAATTTTGCGTCCTGCAGCTTGCAGCCGAAAATGTCGACTTTATACCCGCTGGCCTCTTTGAAGTTGGCCTTGCGCATATCGCACTGGAAAAACTCGGTGTCCAGCAGGTCGCATTTCTCAAAATCCGCGCTGACGAGATTGCACTTGGCGAACATCGAGCGCTGTATGACACTGCCCGCAAATTTGAACTTTGTCAGGTTCATTTCGGTGAAGGTGTTGTATTTCAGGCGGCAGTCCCGCAGGCTCTCGATGGGGTCGGCAAATGCGCCGTCGCCCTGCAGGGACATCCAGTCGATGTTGTTCAGCGTACAGTTCTCAAAATCCGTGAATTTTGCGCGTGACATAGTGGTTTTTAAATTAGTGACCGTGCAGCGCAGGAACTGGCATTCGGTCAGGACGCTGTGGTCGAGCTTGCAGTCCTCAAATGTGCAGTCGGCAAAAACGCAGTCCGAAAAGTCGCAGTCGTAAAACGTTTCCCCGGTGAAGGTCAGGCGCTCAAAGCGTTCGCCCTCGCGGTATTCGGCGCGCATCAGATCACCAGCCCTCCGTTGACACCGAGCACCTGCCCCGTGATGTAGCCGCTGGCCTCATCAGCGAGAAAGACCATCGTGCGGGCGATCTCGTCCGGCTCACCAAGGCGCTCCACAGGGGTCTCCTCCGCCAGCGCGGCGCGGTCCTCTGCAGTAAAGCCGGCCATCATGTCGGTGTTGATGACACCGGGCGCAATGACGTTGACCGTGATGCCGCTGGGGCCTTCCTCCTTGGCAAGGGCCTTGCCAAGGCCGATGAGCCCTGCCTTAGCCGCGCTGTAGGCGACCTCGCAGCTGCCGCCGGTCTGGCCCCACATGCTGCTGACGAGCAGGATACGGCCGTATTTGCGGTGGATCATGCCGGGCAACACCGCGCGGCAGGCGTAGAACGCGCCGTCCAGATCGACGGCCATCATCCGCCGCCAGTCCTCGTCGGTGGTGTCGGTGAACAGCTTGACCTGCGCGATGCCGGCATTGCAGACGAGCACCTGCAGACTGCCGAGTTCCTGCTCGGCCCGGGCAACGGCGGCGCGCACCTGGGCGGGGTCGCCCGCGTCGGCCCGGATGGCAAGATAGAGGCCGCCGGGGTTGATTTTTTCGGCCTGACGGCGCACGGCGTCGGCGGCATCGGGGTGGGAATTGTACGTAAAGGCGACGTTATAGCCTGCCCGGGCAAAGGCCAGCACCGTACCGGCCAGAATGCCCTGTCGGCAGCAGGGCATCCGCACCCGCCAGAATATCCACGCATTGGACTGTCCCAGAGTCTGGGCCGACCAGGCCAGCGTCTCGTCAAAGCTCTCGAAGGCGCCCCGGGCGGTGCGGTACATCAGTGGGAAGGCCACCACGATGGACGCAAAGATGGCGCTGTACCAGTTCATGACCAGCTTGACGCCGAAATGCTCCATGAAGAAGATGCCCAGCGGCCGCTTTGCGCCGAAGAGCAGCAGCAGAAAGTAGCCCACCACCGTGGGCGGCAGCACCATGGGCAGGGTGAGCAGCACGTCCAGCACACCCTTGACCATCCGGGGCAGCCGGGCAATATAATAGGCCGCAAAAATGCCAAGAAAGAACACCGCTGCGCAGCTGATCAAAGCAATGCGCAGGCTGTTCCACAACGGATACCAGTCCATGTCTGCTCCTTTATACGGCGCTGAAGCCCACGCCCTCGAACACGGTCATGGCCTTGTCGGTCTGTAAGTAAGCCAAAAACTCCTTGGCAGCCTCGGCGTTGGGGGCGGCTTTCAGCACGGCGGCAGGGTAGATGACCTGACCGCACATCTCCTTGGTGGCCTCGTCCACGGGGGTCAGACCGGCACTATAAGCATCCGTGCAGTAAACGACACCGGCATCCACGCTGCCCTCGGTGACCTGCGTGGTCACCTCCTTGACATTGGAACCGTAGGTGATCACGCCCGCAGCGGCCAGTGCAGCTTCGTCCAGCTGGTAGTAGGCAAGGATCTTCTGGGTGTACTGCCCCACGGGCACATCGCTGTTGCCCATGCAGAACAGGATATCCTGCGCCTTCAGGTGCTCGGCCAGTGCGTCAAAGCTGTCAATGCCCTTGTCGCTGCCCTCCGGCACGCAGAGCACCACCTTGTTCTCCAACAGGTTCACGCGGCTGTCGGCATCCACAAAGTCAAGGCCGTCCTTGTTCACATCGGCAGAAGCGGTGATGTCCAGCTGGTTCATCTGCTTCTGACCGGCAGAGATGAACAGATCGCAATCCGCGCCCTCCTGAATCTGGGTCTTGAGGGTGCCGGAGGAGTCGAAGTTGAAGCGGAAGGTCACCTCCGGGTGCTCTGCCGTGTAGCTCTCACCGATCGCATTCAGTGTCTCGGTGAGGGAGGCAGCGGCAAACACGATCAGCTCCACGCTCTGGGCTGCTTCCGGGGAAGCGGCGGCAGAGGAAGCCACGGACGGTGCTGCACTGGAAGCAGCACCGCCGCAGGCGGTGAGGGCAGCGGCTGCACCGGCCATACCGGCTGCGGCCAGAAAGCTCCGTCGGGAAATGCGATGGTTGTTCATCTCTGTTTCTCCTTACTTCAAGTGAAAAAATAGCATATTTCTACGCCCCGTAAAGGAAAACAGGGCAGGAAACCTTACTTACGGGCGCACTCGCCGTCCAGCCCCGCAGCAATGCGTACCCCGTGCTCCAAGCTGGGCAGGATGTACTCGAGGTTCTCCTGCACTGCCTTGGGGCTGCCCGGCAGGTTGACGATCAGGGTCTTGCCGCGCAGCACGCTGACGCCACGGCTCAGCATCCCGCGCGGGGTGATGCTCAGGCTGTGGTAGCGCATGGCCTCGGCAATGCCAGGGGCATTGCGGTCGGCAACGGCGCAGGTGGCTTCCGGGGTGATGTCACGGGGGGAGAAGCCGGTGCCGCCGGTGGTGAGCACAAGGTTCACCTGACGGCCGTCTGCCATGCGGATGAGCTGCGCTTTCAGCGCCTTGGCTTCGTCCGGCAGGATCATGGTCTCTTCCACCACATAGCCTGCGGCGGTGAGCATCTCTACAATCAGCGGGCCGCTTTTATCCTCCCGCTCGCCGCGGCTGCCCTTATCGGAAAGGGTGATGACGGCAGCGCGCAGGGGCGGGTTTTCCAGTGCAGGCAACAGGGTCACCTCGTCCCCTACATGGATCTCGCCGCCGGTGAGTACCCGAGCAAACACGCCCTCGTGGGGCATGATGCACTCGCCGGTCTGCTGCTTGATGACGCAGTCGTTGTGGCACTCCTTGCCGATCTGGGTCATTTCCAGCACCACATCCCCAATGGCAAACCGGCTGGTCACCGGCAGATTGCGGAAGTCGAAGCCCTCGATGACCAGATTTTCGCCGAAGGCACCGTAGTCCACCCAGATCTTCTTACGGAACGCCTCGATTTTTTCGGCGCTGAGCATACTGACCTGACGGTGCCAGTTGCCGCCGTGGGCGTCCTCCACGATGCCCCATTCCGGGGTCAGGACGGCGCTGGGCACCTCGGTTTTTACGGTGCCCCGCTTGGGGCTGGTGCAGATTGCCAGAAGCTTACCCATAGTTATTTATCCTCCAATGCGATACATCCCGCGGGTAGCGGGCATGGAACTGTCGTTAAAATGGTGTTCCCGGGGCTTTGCCCAGATGGTCTCCCGGATAGCGGCCAGCAGCTGTGCATCGTCCGCGCCGCTGCGCAGCAGGGCGCGCAGGTCGCAGCCGGTCTCGCTGGCAAGGCAGGGGCGCAAAAAGCCCTGACTTGTCAGCCGCACCCGGTTGCAGGAAGCGCAGAATTTGCCGTGCACCGCTGCAATAAAGCCGATGCTGCCCTGCCAGCCCGGCACGGTGTAGTACACCGCCGGGCCGTCACCCAAGGTGTGCTCCTGCGCAGCAGAAAGGGGCGCAAGCTCCGGCCAGCGCCGGGCAAACCGCGCCCGCAGCTCCGGGCCGGAGATGCAGGGCATGGCCGCGCCGTAGCCGATGGGCATCATCTCAATAAACCGCACCTGCAGGGCGTTGTCCTTTGCCAGCGCGGCGAGTGTTTCCAGTTCACCCTCGTTGACGCCCGCCTGCGGCACACAGTTCAGCTTGACCGGCAGGCCGCTTTCCAGCGCCGCCTGCAAGCCCGCCTGCACGGCGGCAAAATCGTCCCGGGCGGTGATCTGGTGGAATACCTCCGGGCGCAGGGTATCCAGACTGATATTCACACTGTCCAGCCCGGCGTCCAGCAATGCGGGCAGCTGCTCTGCCAGCAGCACCGCGTTGGTGGTCAGGGTGACCCGGCGGATGCCCGGGGTCGCTTTAAGTCCTGCCACCAGCTGCGCCACATTCTTGCGCACCAGCGGCTCGCCGCCGGTCACCCGCACGGTGTCGATGCCGCACTGGGCAAACAGCGCAGCCAAGCGCAGAAACTCTTCGTAGGTCAGCACGGCTTCCCGCTCCAGCTTTTCCACGCCGTCCGGCATACAGTAGCGGCAGCGCAGGTTGCACAGGTCGGTCACCGACAGGCGCAGATAATGGATCTCGCGCTGGTAACGATCAAACATAGCCGCCCTCCGCCCGGATATAGTGGCCGCTCTTGCCGCCGGTCTTTTCCACCAGATGGATCTCGCCCAGCTCCATGCCCTTGTCCACGGCCTTGCACATATCGTAGATGGTCAGCAGCGCGGTGGAAACGCCGGTCAGCGCTTCCATCTCCACGCCGGTCACGCCGCTGGTCTTGACGGTGCACAGGGCTTCCACCGCCTGCCGCTCGGGCAGCAGACGGAACTCGATGCCCACCTTAGTCAGGGGCAGCGGATGGCACAGGGGGATCAGCTCACTGGTGCGCTTGGTGGCCATGATGCCCGCAATGCGCGCCACGCCCAGCACATCGCCCTTTTTCACGGTGCCGCTCTGCACGGCGGCAAAGGCTTCGGCATTCATGGTAATAATGCCGTGGGCAGTGGCTTCCCGGGTGGTGACGGGCTTTGCGCTCACGTCCACCATCACGGCGTTGCCGGCGGCATCAAAATGTGTCAGATTATTTTCACTCATATTATTTTTTCACCTTAGTAAAGCTCTCCCTTCGGGGGAGCTGGCAAAGCAGAAAGGCTTTGACTGAGAGGGTTTCAGCAGTGCCCAAAGCCGCAGTTCGGCCAGTGGCACACTTCGCAGTTCAGGCACAGGCCGCCCTCACCCAAGCGGGCGATATCCTCGGCGGTGATGGGGTCATCCGCCAGCAGACGGGGCAGCAGCAGGTCAAAGATGGTGCGCTTGGCGTACATCACACAGCCGGGCAGGCCGCACACCGGCACACCGTCCAGATAGCTGACAAGGAACATCGCCCCCGGCAGCACCGGGGCGCCGTAGGTGATGATATCCGCCCCGGTGTTCTTGATGGCCAGCGGGGTGCGGTCGTCGGGGTCCACGCTCATGCCGCCGGTGGTAAAGATCAGCTCGCACCCTGCGGCCTTGGCCTCCAGAATGGCAGCGGTGATCCCGGCGGGGTCATCATCGCAGACCTTGTGGAAAACCATCTCGCAGCCGTAGACCGCCAGCTTGCTTTGCAGGATGGGGGTAAATTTATCTTCGATGCGTCCCTTGAACACCTCGCTGCCGGTGGTGATGATGCCCACCTTCTTGGCCTGCATGGGCAGCACGTTCAGGATAGGCTCTGCCCCGGCAGCAGCCTGCATGGCGTCCATCTTCTCCTGCTCGATGACCAGCGGGATGATGCGGGTACCGGCCAGCTTCTGCCCCTTTTTCACCGGCAGGTCGCCGTGGATGGTAGCGATCATCATCTGCGGGGTGCTGTTCACAGCCATCAGCGCCTTGCGGTTGATCTTCAACAGGCCGTCACAGTCCGCGATCAGCTCGATCTTGCCTTCTTTCGGCGCAGTTCCGTGGATATTTTTGCCCGCAGCGGCCTTGTACAGCAGGGCGGCGGCCTCGTCCTCGTGAAGGATGCCGGGGTGCTTTTCCCAGACGTAGAGGTTTTCCTTGCCGATGGAAAGCAGCACAGGGATGTCCTCGGGCTGGATGACGTGCCCCTTGCGGAAGCGGGCATCCTTGTATTCGCCCGGGATGATCTGGGTGATATCATGGCAGAGCACCTGCCCTGCAGCGTCAACAGTACGGATCAGTTTCATGATGGCATTCTCCTTACAGCGCAGGCATCTGGGCTTCGATCCAGTCTGCCAGTGCCGGAATATCGTTCAGGTCAAAATCTGCGCCGGGGATATCTCCCACCACCGCCAGCGGCTGGAAGGAAGCGGGCGCATCCGAGATGGCGCTGCGCACCACCTCGATCTTCGGCCAGCCGCTGGATTTGAACCCCTCCAGCAGTACAAGGTCGTAGCCGTGACGCTCGAACAGGGCAAGCAGATCCTGCTCGGTCAGGCGGAATTCCTCGGTCAGCAGGTAGCGCGTGCCGGAATAGACCGCCACGCCCTCGGCACCGGCTTCCCGCAGACGGTAGCTGTCGGTGCCGGGCACGTCCGGGGTAAAATCGTGGCCGTCGTGCTTGATGACGCCTACCTTCAGTCCACGGCTGCGCAGCATGGGCAGCAGTTTTTCCAGCAGGGTGGTCTTACCGCTGTTGTGCACCCCGCTGACTGCCAGCACCGCCGGGCGCTTGAGCACCTGTGTTTCGGCCAGTGCCTGTTTTTGTTCACTGTACAAAGCAAAGCACCTCCACTTCTGTACCGGGTTCTACCGGCCCGCTGCCGGCGGAGATCTCCACCAGACAGTTGCAGCCCATCATGGCGGACAGCGCACCGGAGGAGTGCGCCTCGGTGTTGCCCGCGCCGGGCAGGGTCACCTTGCCGCCGCAGGCAGTCGCCCGCAGGTAGCGGTTGCCCTTGCTGGGTTTGGAAAAGCCATTGGTCAGGGTGCAGACGGTGCGGGTGGGGATGCAGCTCTCCTCCCGGCGTCCGGCGGCGCGCAGCAGCGCAGGGATGGCGTACTGCTCCAGCGTGGCAGCGGCGGCAAAGGGGTTGCCGGACAGGCAGAACACCAGCTTGCCGCCCAGCGCAGCCGCCAGCATGGGGCTGCCGGGCTTCTGGGCTACGCCCTCTACCAGCAGCTGTGCACCCAGCTTTTCCAGCACAAGGGGCAAGTAGTCCTTCTGCCCTACGGAGACGCCGCCGCTGGTAATGACGGCATCGCAGCGGGTCAGCAGCTCCTGCATTTTACCGGTGATGACCTCCGGGTCATCGGAGCACTGCTGCCGCTCCACGGCAAAGCCCAGCTGACGCAGCCGGGCGGCATTCTGGATGCCGTTGGCATCGTAAATTTTACCGGGTGTCCACGGTGCGCCGGGTTCCAGCAGTTCGCTGCCAGTGGAAAGGATACCCACGGTCAGCGGGCGGCAGACCGTTACCTCGGCGTAGCCCTGCCCGGCCAGCACGCCCAGATGGGCGGGGGTAAGTACCGTACCGGCGGGCGCGATGACCGCACCGGCGGCTACATCTTCCCCCCGGAACACGACGTTTTGCAGCGGTTTTACGGCAGCATAAAGCTGCACGGTCTCTTCGCCGCTGTCGGTCAGCTCCTGCATCAGGACGCAGTCCGCGCCCTCCGGCAGGGGGGCTCCGGTCATGATGCGGGCAGCGCACCCTGCGGGCAGCGCCGCAGCCGGAGCATCGCCCGCGTAAAGCTTCATCACCACCGGCAGGGTGACCGGGGTCTCCCGGCTTGCACCGGCAGTATCCGCGCTGTGCAGGGCGTAGCCGTCCAGCGGGCTGCGGTCAAAGGGGGGCTGGTCCATCCGGGCGCAGAGGTCGGCGGCAGCAATACGCCCGCAGGCGGCTTCCAGCGGGATGGTCTCCGGGGACGGAGAAGGCAGAAGCTCTGCCGCGTCCAGCACGCTGCGCAGCGCCTTGACGGGGGAGCAGAAAGGCTGGTTCATTATAACTTCCTCCATAGACCCGCCGCTCTCCCCTTCTGCTATGGCTCAGACAGGGACACCGGCCGGGGTATTCTTTTTTCAAAAAGGCAGGTGAAAAAGAAGCGGAGACGTCTTGACCGGAAAATCAAAACGCCTCCGCAGAATATCCCCACAAAACCGGCTGCGGCAGTTTGCAGTCTGCTACGCCGGTGGCAGCCTTTGGCTATGCGCCGCCCTTGCAGCGGCAGCACACAGCCAAAAAGCACCTGTGAAGATGGGAGGAGTTCTTTTTTTCAAATTGCAGCGTTTCTTCTGCGGGAAGGCGGTGGGGTTTCCCCCGCCACCCTTGAATGCCCGCCCTTGCGGGTGCAGCATTGCGGCGCGGTGTCCTGCTCTTTGTGGGAGTTTAGACGCCTTTGCTCAAAGAAGCTCTTATACCCTGATTCAATTGTAGTTTATGGTTTAATCGCAGAAATCGTCCACGTCGCTGATAGCCTTGGCGTAGCGGCGGGTGAGGTGCTTGGTGGAAAAGAGGAACCGCTCGTTCTGGTTGTTGGTCAGTTCCTCGATATCGGCATAGGCGGGGTTCTCCTGCATGGCCTTCCAAGTCTGCTCGATGACCTCCGGCGCAAGGCCGTAGGGGGAGCGCTGGAAGTACTTGAGCGGAGTGGCGCTGGGGTAGATGCGGGCGTTGAACCGCACCATCTCGGCGAACATCACACACAGATCCTTGTCCTCGATGAGCTGCGCGATCATGGCGTAGTTATCGCTCATGTTGGCATTGGAGTAGTAGTAGGTGTCCTTTGCGCCCGCGCGGGTGACGATATCGGTGCACTGGGGGTCTGCGGGCATCTGCGTCAGCAGCTCGTCGGCGTTTTCCACTTCCTCCAGCAGCAAAGCGTGGGGGGTAATCAGCGCAGCCGCAGAGCGGGCACGGATGTAACCGGCCAGCTCCTGTGCAGGGGTCAGCTCCGGCAGCTCCGGGGCGGTCTTGGTGGGCTGATCCGCAAAGGGATCGTTTTCCGCCTCCGGTTCACCGGCCAGAAAATCCAGCAGTTCCGGCTTTGCAGCATTGGGCTGCGCAGCTTCGGCGGCTTCGGGTGCGGCCTCGGCGGCCTGCTTTGCGGCAAGCTCGGCGGTCTCCCGCTCCACTGCGGCGATCAGGAGCCGGTAGAGAGGGACGAGGGCGGCAAAAGCCTCCTTGAGGACATCCACCAGAGCG
>ENA-ORSQ01001724-ORSQ01001724.1-human-gut-metagenome-genome-assembly--contig:-NODE-1724-length-10855-cov-2.758056_pt1 | contig 10855 bp, 10 predicted proteins | sample MGYA00241900_ERZ509164 | MGnify/ENA primary metagenome ERZ509164 (study PRJEB26280, sample SAMEA2338807) | human gut metagenome | biome: human gut; feature: human-associated habitat; material: faeces...
AATGAACCCGCCGCTCTTTTTTAAATATGAAAAAGACCCTTATTGCGCTTGCCTTCGCGCTTGCAGCACTTCCTTTCGCAGGGGATGCGGCAGCCAAAGGCTTTGCTGATTACCATACCGAGACCCTGAAGCTTCCCTGCACGACGTGTCATGCGACCAAGGATGAAATGCCGACGACGGACACCTGCATCAAGTGCCACCCGAAGGACAAGCTCGTCGCTTCCACCAAAAACGTGAAGCCCACTAACCCTCACACGTCGCCGCACTACGCTGATCTGGACTGTGTAAATTGCCATGTCGGCCACGAGCCCAGCGAGAATTACTGCGCGCAGTGCCATAACTTTGACTTCAAAGTGCCTTAACCGCGGAAAGCGCTTTGAGTGCTAGCCGTACCGGCCTCAAAAAAGGTCTGGATATACGCCGGTTGTCTGAGATTGGATAACCGGCATTTGTTTTTCGCTGGCAATAGAAATGGGGGATTGCTGAAGCCCCTGTGCAATGGCTTGCTTCAGCGATCACTATTAAACCCATAACCGTAATTTCGCATTAGAGGCACTCGATCCTCAATTTGAAAAGGTGATCAGATCTTTTGCAATAGATCACAAGTGATTCAGGTCAACGACGCTGCGGCAGTCATATACACCAAAAGCTCAGTGCTTTTGCGGATGTACCAGTAAAGCAGCGATCGTACACTAGGTGGTATACCACCTTGGCTGCTAAAAGATCCCTTCAGCAGCAGGTAGTGAACCCGATGGAGAAACGAGTGAAAGTTCTTAAATTAACGCCGCATGACAATGTCGGCACTGCACTGCAGGATCTAAAGAAAGGCGATACTTTCCAAATCATTCTGGATGGGAAAGTGATTGGTGAAGATACCGCCAAAACTGAAATACCCTTCGGATTTAAAGCAGCGTTAGGAAACATTCCTGCCGGGACGGATATTGTCAAATACGCTCATGTCATCGGCAGAGCCTCCATCGATATTCAGTCCGGTGAACTGGTTCACGTGCACAACATTGAAGGCACCCGCGGACGCGGCGATCTGAATTAATAAATCCACGGAGGGTATATGGATTTTTATGGATACATGCGGCCGAATGGAAAAGCCGGTGCGCGAAACTACGTTCTTTTACTGCCGGTTAATCGTTCGCTCAACTTCATAGCTTCCAATGTTGAGCGTATGACCCGAAACACTCGTCATTTTGAGATTCCTGCTGAAACCGGACGCACAGAAGTTGACCGTGAAGTTATTGCACGCACACTGATTGGCTTAATGAATAATGCCAACGTAGGCGGTATCGTCCTGCTGGCGGTTAAGTCCGGCGCGGGTTCTGCCTACAAAAACATGTGTGCGGAGCGTTTTGAAGAAGAAGCCCGAAAAACCGGCAAGCCATTCCGAATCGTTTACCTCACCAATGTTGGCGGCTCTTACAACATGCTGGGCGAAACGCTTCGCTTGACACGCGAGGTTCTTCTCGAAGTTTCTGACTTCCGACGTGAAAACTGCCCATTAAGCGCCCTCACCCTCGGCGTCAAGTGCGGCACCTCCGATGCCACCTCAGGCATTGCCGGCAATCCTTGTGTCGGCGCTGCTTTTGATCAGCTGATTCGAGCCGGCGGCACTGCATTCTTCTCAGAAACAACGGAGATTATCGGTGCGGAAGACCTCGTAGCCAAACGGGCAGTGAATGAAAGCGTAGCTAAAAAAATTCTTTCTGCCGCTAAACATTGGGAAGATAAAGCTAAAGCGACCGGCGAAGATATTCGCAAAATCAACCCAATACCGGCCAATATTGCGGCCGGCATTTCCAGTCTGGAAGAAAAATCTTTAGGTGCCATTGCAAAAAGCGGCACATCTCCCATTCAAGATGTCCTGAAGTACGCTGAGATGCCAAAAGGATCCGGCCTCTATTTCGTCGACTCCTGGATGTCGTCCTTGTCTCTGCCGCTGTGCCTGACGGCCTGCGGTGCGACCATCATGCTCTATCAGATGGGCGGCGGAAAGATTGCTCAGCACCCAATGATGCCTTCCATTAATCCAACGGTGGTCTCCCCTTTCCTTTATCTGACGGGCAATGCCATTGCTTATAGCCGTGCTCCAGATAATTTCGATTTTGATGCCTCGCCCATTATGACTGAAGGGGCATCAATACCTGAAATGGGAACAAAGCTTCTTGAACATCTTTCAGCCATTGCTTCAGGTACCATGACGAAGATGGAAACACTCAATTATGCAGAACAGCTTGAGCTTTATATGGAAGGACCTGTTCTTTAATACATTCTCTTGAACACATCAAACTAAAAACACAGCTTCATATCCGAGCGAAGTTGTGATTGGATTATTTTCTACACCGGAAAATAATCCAAAGATGGTTTTATCCATCTTTTCAGACCTCGATACGCCTCTTTGGTGTATCGAGGTCTTTCTTATATCCATTTACAAAAAAATGGATACTGACAAAATTCCTGCAGACGAACTGTGAAAAATGACAATAAAACGGAAGCCTTTTCAAACTGCGGCGAAAGTTTATTATGCTTTTCATTTATTGAAGACAATAAAAAACTCCCGAAAACTACCTGCTCTTACAGCAGATAGTTTTCCAGGAGTTCGGTTTGCTTTGTGTGTTGAATGATCTTTTAGGACGTCAGCCCCAAAAGACCATCCTCACATCAAAGAAGCACCTTACTTGTTGCAGCACTTCTTGTTGCAGCAGACCGGCGTCGGATGAATCATCTTCGACGGATCAACGTACTGATCAAACTGCTCAGCCGTGCAGAGCTTGAGGTCAAGCGCCGCTTCCTTCAGGCTCATGTCGTGAGCATGTGCGTACTTGGCGATCTTCGCAGCATTATCGTAGCCCACGAGCGGCGAAAGCGCCGTCACGAGCATGAGCGAACGGGTCATCAGGTCATGCAGACGCTGTTCGTTGGCCGTGATGCCGACGACGCAGTGGACCTCAAACGACTTCATGACGTCCGCGAGGTTGCGGATCGACTGGATGAGGTTGTAGGCAATAACCGGCTTGAAGACGTTAAGTTCAAAGTTGCCTTGGCTTGCGGCGAAATTGATCGCTGCAGCATTGCCCATCACCTGCACGGCCACCATCGTTACAGCTTCGCACTGCGTCGGGTTGACCTTGCCCGGCATGATGGACGAACCCGGCTCATTTGCCGGGATATTGATTTCGCCGAGACCGCAGCGGGGGCCGGAAGCGAGCCAGCGAATATCGTTGGCGATCTTCATGAGGTCAGCAGCAAGACCCGCAAGTGCACCTTCAAGGAAGCAGACTGCGTCATGGCTCGTGAGGGCGTGGAACTTGTTGGGCGCATCCTTAAAGGTAAGACCCGTCTTCTTCGTGAGGCATTCCGCAACCTTGGCGCCAAAGCCTTCGGGCGCATTGATGCCGGTGCCGACAGCCGTACCGCCGATAGCGAGTTCACGGCAGGGTTCAAGCGCAGCAACAAGATTTTCGCGGCTGTGCGTGAGCATCGAAGCGTAACCCGAGAATTCCTGACCGAGCGTCAGCGGCGTAGCGTCCTGCAGGTGCGTACGGCCGGACTTAATGAGATCCTTGAATTCTTCGCTCTTGGCGTAGAGCGCCTTTTCGAGCTCTTCCAAACGCGGCAGGAGGTAGTTGGTGGTCTCCACAACGGCCATGATCGAGAGGGCCGACGGGAAAGTGTCATTCGACGACTGCGACATATTCACATGATCGTTCGGATGCACCAACTGGTCCTTGGGCAGATCCTTCTTGTCACGGAAATTGCCGCCGAGAATCTCGATGGCGCGGTTGGCGAACACTTCGTTCATATTCATGTTCGACTGCGTGCCCGAACCCGTCTGCCAGACGACGAGCGGGAAATTGCCGTCAAGCTTGCCCTCAAAGGCCTCGTCCGTCGCCTGAATGATGGCGTCGGCACGGCGGTCGTCTAACTTGCCGAAAGCACGGTTGGCTTCGGCACAAGCACCTTTCAGGAGCGCAAACGCGCGAACGATCTGCACCGGCATCTTTTCAATGCCGATTTTGAAGTTCTCATAGCTGCGCTCGGTCTGAGCGCCCCAGTACTTCTCGTTCGGAACCTTCACTTCGCCCATCGAGTCTTTCTCAATGCGGAACTGATCCATGGTGTTCTCCTTTCTCTTCCTGTAAGAGGCAATCGAAAATTGGTTCATGAAGACAACAGGGAATCTCTCTCAGTCCCAAAGATGGAACCGGATGATGGCGGAGACCGCAATGCCTTCACTTAGCGCGGACAATGATAATGAATTAGCCATCCTTTGTGCGTAGTGCCTTGTACCTCCGGGGTAAAAGAAAAGAATATTTGATATGGGGATTACACCCACGGAAGAGATTTACACAATGGTCTTAAGTTTGTTGACATTGGTACGCAACGGAATGTAAATCGGGCAGAGATCTAAACTTTCACCTCAAATAATAAATGAATTCATTTAAATAAATAAGTTGTTCAAATATATATTTATTAGGGTTTATATCTACTCATTTCAAGTTAGTGACTGATTTTAGTCATCGAGAAGGACTCAACCTCTCTAAAACCCGTTAACTGCGCGGCAAACCCACGTTTCGCAATCCTTGCCGTTAAATGCAAACTTTCTAAGTTATGAGGCATGTCAAATTGTGTAAAGCACATAAACATCCTAAAACAACCCATTAATTTAACGATATTTCATATAGTTAAATTGTTTACTCCATTTTCTTGGATTCAATCATTGAATTTTGCTTTTTCTCAATGAGGGGGTGATATACTGATATACCAATAGGTGATTGAGACCCCAGAGACATGCACTCTCAACCACCGATTTCTTCTAAATGGAGACCTGCAATGGCGACTCTTGAACTTCCATACGAGAAGGTCTATGACCTCCTGCATAAATGCTGCACAAGCATTTCTCCCGACGTGCTCTACTTGATGAAGCGCGCGGCGGCAAAAGAGACCAACCCTGAGGCAAAAACCTTTTTGGAAACAATGCTCAAGAATGTTGAGCTCGCCGGTCAAATGGACAAACCCGTTTGCCAGTCTCCCGGTTTCCCTTCTGTTTGGATTCGCTGGGGTGAGGCGATGCAGCCTAACCTCACGAACTTGATGGGAAACATTACCCAGTCGGTCATTGAGGCTACAAAAGCCGGCTACATCCGTCCTTCCATTGTTCATCCGCTGACCCGCCACAATCCGGGCGACTCCTCCGGACGCGGCGTTCCGAATTACGAACTGCGCTATGAGAAGGATCTGCCTTACTGCGAAATCATCGTCAGCGCGAAGGGCTGCGGTGCTGAGCTCCCGAACGTTGCCAAGATTTTGACCCCAGCCACCTTGGGCAAGAACTACAAGGGTCTCAAGCAATTGGTGCTCGACACGATCTGCGGCTCCAACGGATTCATGGGTGCTCGCGGCTATCCCTGCCCGCCGTTCTCAATCGGCATTGGCCTGGGCGGACAAATGGACGTGGCTGCAAAGCTCTCTCGTGAAGCCATTTCGACCCGCAACTGGCTCGATCACAACCCTGATCCGCTCTTTGATGAACTTGAACAGGAACTCCTCGCAGACATCAACAAGCTCCAGAACGGTCCCGCTGGTATCGGCGGCGATACAACCGCTCTGGCGGTGAAGATTGGCTGGGCTGCCACCCCCACCGCCATTTGCCCGGTTGTCATCAACTTCCATTGCTGGGTTGCTCGTCGCTTCGGTATCCGTTTCTACCCCGACGGCCGCACTGAACAGCTCTTTCAAGCAGGAGAATAACAATGGCCGTATACGAACTGACGCTGCCCCTTGATGATGCAACAGTTGAAAAACTCCAAGTCGGCGACATTATTTATTTGAATGGGCAGGTCTGCACTGCTCGAGACATTGCTCACCTGAAGCTTCGTGAGCTCGCCGACGCCGGCAAGCCTTTCCCCGAAGACCTTCGCGGCGGTGCGATTTTTCATGCCGGTCCAGTCATGAAAAAGGATGCTCAGGGGAAGTGGTACCTGAGCGTCATTGGACCGACGACCTCTATTCGTATGGAACCGCATGCCGACTTTGTGGGCCAGCAAGGCGTCAAGGTCATCATCGGCAAGGGCGGCATGGGCGATGGTACCAAGGCTGCGCTGCAGAAATATAAGCAGGTTTACGTTCAGGCCTGTCCGGGTTGTGCAGTTGTCCTGGCAGCAGGCATTGTCGGCACGAAAGAGCCTCACTGGTTTGAGCACGGCATGCCGGAGGCCATGTGGCCGCTTCAGGCAAAGCATTTCGGACCGTTCCTCGTCACCATGGACTCGCACGGCAACAGCCGCTATGACAAGGTACGTGACTACGCACAGAAGGTCGAAAAAGAAATCCTAGCGACCAAGTAGTCTTTCCGAATTGATGAAATTCATCCTTCGTAGTTGATGATGAGTGAAGGGGGAAAAGCCGCTTTGTCGTGTTTTTCCCCCTCTTTTTTTGAGGATTGCTATGACTAATCAAATCTGGTCCCCCTCCAAAGCTTGCGCAGATTTTGTTGCAGACCTTCAGTATGCGGATATTCCAGCTGCTGTCATTGACACCATGAAGCGCGACACCCTGGATTGGATCGGCTGCGCTGTCGGGGGTGCTGCAGATCGCTCTTCCCAACCGATCAAAGTCGTGGCTGACGTGCTCGGCGGCAATTCTCAAGCGACGTCCATTGATTGCGGCCGCCGAAACGTTGTGCTGGCCGCCATGTCAAACGCTTACTTCGGCCATATTCTGGAAATGGACGATGTTGACCGTGACAGCATCAGCCATCCCGCTACCCCGAATTTAGCCGCTGCCTTTGCTGCAGCTGAATTCGCCGGCAAACAAGGTAAAGACGTACTGCTCGCAGCCGTATGCGGTTTTGAAATCATGCTCCGCATCGGTGCCGCCATCACGCCTGCTCACTACAAAATCTTTCATACGACAGCGACCACGGGCGTGTTCGGCGCCGCGATGGCTGCCGGCAAACTGCTCGATCTCGATGCCATTCAGCTCAACTGGGCATTAGGCAACGCCGGCACAATGTCAGCGGGCTTGTGGCAGTTCCTGCCCGACGGCGGCATGAGCAAATTCCTGCATACAAGAGCGGCTGCCGGCAACGGCATCCTGGTTGCCATGCTTGCCAAAAACGGCTTTAGCGGTGCAACCCACATTCTGGAAGGCAAACAGGGGTTCTTTGCCGGTTATGCCCGTCAGGAAGTGTGCTATGACCTCTTCAAAGACTTCGGCGAAAAATGGCGTGCCGGGCTGATTTCCTTCAAGCCCTATCCGTGCTGCCGGCACACCCATTCTGCGATTGACGCTGCACTCGATATTCGCCGGCAAGCTGCCGGCCGCGGCTTAAAGACCATTCGTCTGCTGACCTACACAACGGCCAACACCGTGGCGGGCACCCGTTCGCCAGCGACCGGCCGTCAAGCCAAGTTCAGTTTGGCTTACTGCGTCGCCTCCACGCTCTTAAGAGGCGTGCCTACTGAAACATCCTTCTCGGATCAATCCGTGAATGAAGCCGATGTGAAGGCTCTTGAACATCGCATTGAAGTGGTGGAAGACACCGAAATCAATGCCTGCGTGCCGCGCAATTGGCCCTGCCGCATTGAAGCCGTCACCGACGACGGACAGGAACTCCATGCCCAGATCTGGAATCCAACGGGAGACCCGGAAAACACGCTTTCCTGGGACGGCGTCGCGCTTAAATTCCAAGCCATGACTGACGGCATTATTCCGGCCGCCGTACAGGACGAAATTATTGAGCTTTGCAAACATTTCGAGGATTTAGATAAACCCTGCTTAATCTTCGAAAAAATAAATACTTCCTTTACGAGAAAGTATTAATTAAACGCCCTACCACGAGGGGCGCTAAACAAAAACCACCAAGGGGAATCAATAATGGAAAAAGATAAATTAATAAAGATGCTAATAGGGTTTTTACCTCTATTACTGCTCTTTTTAGACCCTCCGGAAGGCATGGATCCCAAGGCCTGGGGATTATTCCCGTTTTATGCCGGCGCTATTTTGATGGTCATGCTTCGCCCTGTCGGTGAAGCCACCGCGCTCGCCATTTTCCTGGGCCTTTATGCCGTCATAATGCGCGGTCATACCGTGGCGCTTTCCGGCTTCGCGCTGACGATGACGTGGCTCGTTGTCGGCGCCTATATCATCGCCCAGGCCTTCCGAGACACCAACCTCGGCAAGCGCATTTCCTTCTGGATGATCCGCATCTTCGGACGTTCGACTTTGGGGCTCGGGTATGCGGCAGCCTTTGCCGATTTCATCATCGCTCCGGTAACGCCGTCCAATGCGGCGCGCACCGGCGGCATCATCTATCCCATCTTCCTCAGCGTCGCGGAATCTTTGGGTTCGTATCCAGACAAAAATCCCCGGGGCTTTGGCGCCTACATTTCGGTTCTGCTTTATGTGGTGACTATGTGTACCGGCATCACCTTCCTAACGGGATATGCCGCCAATACCGTCGCTTGGGCGCTGGCTGATCAAATGCTGGGACTGCACATCACTTGGCTCCAGTGGACGACTGCATTTATTCTGCCCGCGGGCATCGTGCTGCTGATCGCGCCATACGTCATGTATCTGATCTACCGGCCCACTCTGACCAAGATCGATAATGTGCGAATTGCCAGGGAAGGCCTTGCGGTCATCGGCCCCATGAGCAGCAAAGAAAAGATTCTTCTCTGCCTGTTCGTCCTTGCCATTATCGGTTGGGCCACCTCTTCTTATACGAAAATCAACTCCACTGCCGTGGTTCTGGGCTTTATTGCCGTCTGCCTGATGACCAATGTTCTCAAGTGGAAGGATATTGCCAAAAACAGCCAAGTTTGGACGACATTGATGTGGTACGGCGGCATTCTGGGGCTGGCCGGCGCCATGAATCAATTCGGCTTCTTTAAATGGATGGCAGAACAGCTTCAGCTCTATGTGGACTTTTCATCCTTCAGCCACGCAGCACTGCTCCTCACTTTGGTCGCTGCCGGATCCGTCTGCCGATATCTCTTTGTCTCTTGCGGCGCGTATATGGCATCTGTGCTTCCGGTGCAGTTCACGATCGGCTTGGCAGCCGGTCTGCCTGCCTGGGACATGTTCCTTGTCTTTCTAATGTGCGGCGTTATGGGCGCCATCCTGACGCACTATGCGAATGCTGCCGGCCCCGTTCTGTTCGGCGGCGGATATGTCAGCGTTAAGACTTGGTGGCTCATTGGTTTGTTCTTTACGCTTCTTAGTTACATAATCTTCGGACTAGTCGGAGTTCCTTACTGGTCTATGCTGGGTCTATTTACCTCTCTCTAATACGTTTACATTAGAAAAGGAGGCGGCCCGCCGTTTAAACAAGTAGGCACCTCCTTTATTTATTCAATAACCCATCCGCACTTGTAATGAGCAAAATCGAATTAGACCGGAACAATAAAACGCTCTACGGGCAGATCGCAGATATTCTCCGCGAAAGAATCATGAGCGGTGAGTTCAAGCCCGGAGACATCCTGCCTTCTGAGCGCGAATTGGCCGAAGAGATGCAGGTCAGCCGCATTCCTGTCCGGGAAGCGATGAAGTCTCTGGAGTACTTAGGCGTTGTCAAGCAAATTCGCGGTAAGGGCGTATTGGTGCAAACAGCTGATCTCAGCAACATCTTGAAGGTTGTTGGTCCTCTCGTCACCACTATCACTCCGCAAATCCTGCTCAATCTTTTTGATTTTCGACTGGCTATTGAGCCCTATGGCGCTGCACAGGCGGCCAAGCTGGCAACCGAAGAAGAAATTAAGACACTTCAAGAAATTTTAGAGGTCGAAAAAACAGCTGTCGAAAATAATCAAATGTCAGAGGAAATGTCATTTGAATTTCATTTGAGACTGATGCAAGCCTCACACAATGAAGTGATTGCCACTGTAAGTCTTTTTTTAAGTGAACTTCAACGGCAATCCAGGCACCTTACCCTCTGGAATAAAGAACGTCGAGAAGATACCTATTGCGAACACAAGAAAGTTTTTGAAGCCATCAAAAATCACGACAGTGAACTTGCGTTCCAAATTATGAAAAATCACCTGCTTGAGGCCAAAGAACAGCTTCCCAGAGAATAGCTGCCTGCGGCCTTAAAAATTGGAGCCCATCATGTCCCCCCGTCCCGCCTTTGATGCATTGCAAATATCCGCGCTAGACAACACCGCCACACTGCTCAAGTCTGTCAGGATCAGCGATGAGGTCGTGGTTGGGGGGCAGACGGACGTCTTGCGGATCAAAGCATTGGACGATATCCCTTTCGGGCACAAAATCAGCATACGAGATATTCACAGCAGCGACTCCATTGTGAAATACGGGGAGGTCATCGGGACGGCCTCCCGCGACATTCCTGCCGGCAGTCACGTACATGTGCAAAACGTTGAAAGCAATCGCGGCCGCGGCGATATGGCTGAACAGAATGCGCCGGCATCTCAGCTTGAGAGCTGTGAGGAAGTATTCACTCTGAAAGTACCTGATCGTCCCATTATTAATGCACGCAGCCTCTGCTATCGAGGGTATTCCAGACCTGACGGCAGTGTGGGCATCCGTAATCTCGTGGGCATCATTTCATGCGTAGCATGTGCAAACGATGTCGTTGTTCACCTCTCTGACATCGAAGGTGTCGCGTGCTTTACTCATCAGCAAGGCTGCTCTCAAACAAAGCCGGACCTTGCGCTGATCGCCAAAGTTCTAACCAATCTAGCTAAGAATCCGAATCTTGGCGCCATCCTGTACGTCAGTCTCGGCTGCGAAAGCGTACCGACTGAGGAAATCGTCCGACAAGCAAAAACTTTCGGAAAACCCGTTGAATTTTTGATCATTCAAAAAGAAGGCGGCTTAACCCAAACGG